>Ga0136651_10001919_pt1 | contig 11404 bp, 10 predicted proteins | sample Mar14236cmmetaG_FD_94867 | JGI IMG/M metagenome (GOLD analysis project Ga0136651, IMG submission 94867) | Marine hydrothermal vent microbial communities from Guaymas Basin, Gulf of California to study Microbial Dark Matter (Phase II) - Marker... ...
ATAAACCGCTAACTACAAGGATTGTATATTCGATGCGGATTTAAACCATAACTACAAGGATTGTATATAATAAAGGATAAACCGCTAACTACAAGGATTGTATATTCGATGCGGATTTAAACCCCTAACGACATGGATTTGATATAACAATGGATTTAAAGCATGTAGCACCACGATCTAATCCTTTATTATATACAATCCTTGTCGTTATGGTTTTCAGGATTAAAAACGTGATCATTGAGTGATAGCAATTAGGCATGAACACGAAAACAGCGACATGAACATTTTGTTTGTAGAAAATCACGTCGTCTTTGCAAAAATCGTTACTGAGACATTGCTTAATCAGCATACCGTGACAATTGTGTCAACACTATCAAAAGCTTGGGCGCTTATTTCTCAAGAGGACTATGATGTCATTTTGGTTGATTTTGATCTGGATGATGGCAAAGGGGATGAATTAGTCAAAAAAATCAGAGCGCAGAATTGGCCTGTCAAAATCGTCGCTGTTTCCTCGCATGATCGCGGTAATTTGGCTTTGCAAAAAGCGGGAGCGGATGCGATTTGTGGTAAATTATCTTTTAGAGAGATTGAAGCGGTGATTGAGCAGGTAATGAAGCAGAAAACTGGTATGATATAATAACAAGGTTAATTATTTTTAATGTTAATGATATGATTTTATTAACTGGAATCATGTTGCCTGTGGTATCCTAAATTTTGGCAGGATAAATGAATGAATACCGAATCAAAAACACGCCTTGCGCTGGCCCAATTGTCTTTATTAGGTTTATCAGTAGGCGATGCCTTTGGACAAGGTTTTTTTGCACCGGCTTGGTATGCCAATAGACTCATTGAACATCGAACCTTACCCATGAAACCGTGGGATTTTACAGATGATACGATGATGTCTATAGGCATTGTTGAGGTATTAAGCCAGTATGAAGAAATCAATCAAGATGCGTTAGCTCAAACATTTGCTCGTCATTACATTGAGGAACCTAATCGGGGTTATGGTGGCATGGCTCACTATATTTTAAGAAACATAAGTGAAGGGATGCACTGGCGAACTGTCTCTCAACAGGTTTTTGATGGCATGGGTTCAATGGGGAATGGGGGAGCGATGCGCGTTGCGCCGTTGGGGGCTTATTTTTTCGATGATATCGATTTCACGCAAAAGTTTTTATCGCGAAAAACTTTTGCGTGAAAAGGTGATTGAGCAAGCGACTTTATCAGCAGAAGTGACTCATGCTCATCCAGAAGGGCAAGCTGGCGCGATAGCGGTTGCTTTAGCGGCCGCTTGGGCTTGTCGCACACGAGATGATTTACAGGCTGATTCGGGGTATGAGTTATTAGAGTTTGTTTTCTCACACACACCTGACAGTGAGACTCGTTCCAAACTCAGGGCAGCGCTTTCATTACCACTGAATTATTCTATAGAAACGGCGGTGAGTGCTTTAGGTAATGGTAGTCAACTCTTGGCATCGGATACGGTTGCGTTTACCCTCTGGTGTGTTGCCCGTCATTTGGATAGTTATGTTGAAGCGTTATGGCATACCGTTTCAGCTTTGGGGGATCGTGATACGACTTGTGCCATTGTTGGGGGTATTATGTCATTGATTCAGGGGGAAGAGGGGATGCCTGATGACTGGAAAAACGATGTCCAAATCCAAAATTATGTGAGTTTCTCTTAAATAAGATGAGACGAAATCAAGAATAGATGGTGGGCAAGTTCGTTTCGACGCTGGGCGTCGAAACGAACTTACCCACCCTACATTAATATAAACATAGATTTAATTCACGTATTATCGCTTTTGCCAGTGGCAAGGCGTTCTATTTGGGCCAACGAATCAGCCACAATAATTTGATCTAGCCAGTTATCCAATTGTTCACGATCGTCAGTGGCTTCAATTTTCTGCACGACTCTTTTGGGAACAGAGGTGAACTTGCGATGTAACAGACGAATCAGCACACGTTTCTTTTCTGCCGACGCTTCTTGGGCCACTTCTTGGGCTGCTTTTTTGGCCGCTTTTTTGGCCGCTTTTTTGAGTGCTTCTTGAACCGTTTTTTGGGCAGATTCTTGTGCCTTTTTGGCTGCTTCTTGAACCGCTTTTTGGGCGGCTTCTTGTGCCGCTTTTTGGAGCGCTTCTTGAAACGATTTTTGGAGGCTAGGCAGTTTTGTCATTGCATACGGTGTTTCTTGGAAAAATCGGTCAATATATGACCACGTTTCTTCTTTGATTTCGGGTTTCATGTCTTCAATCTCCAGTAGTTTTTGCCAAATCAGATTAGGATCGGTGAGTAGTCCAATGTCTTTTATCAGATGGAGATACTCTACCAAATCATCACGCACACAAATGGAAAGAAATTGGGCCAATTTTTTACCCCGTGCGAGCGGTAACAAGGGGTAATTTTTGGCAACTAACAGCAGTTCCGATGGGCAGATAATCCTTATGTTGAGACCGGCATCACAGTGGTATATACCAGGCTCTATTTGCGAAAATTTAAATTCTTCTTTAAGCGTGTTGAGAATTTTGTTGGGTTTAGTGACACAGACAATTGTCACTGTTCTATGGCTTGGCAGTCGCTTGATATCATCGTCAGAAGTGGTTTCCTCATCTTCTTCTAACTCTTCTTCTAACTCTTCTTCTGTTTCTTCATCAGTTTCTTCTTCCTTGTTCGTTTTCTCTTCAAGGCCTCCAAGTCCCCAAGCTCGCATCATAATACGGTTGTAGTCTTTTACCGTCAAGGGATCTTTTGGCCCTTTTAATTCTAGGGCATTGAGCCCGCGAAAGTGTGAAAAAAGGGTATTGTGTAACCTATTTTGATCTGACTCACTACAAGTGACTACCAGATCAATTTTTCTGGCACGAAAAAACACTTCTCGTTCAGTTTCGACAAGCAGTCCCTTGTCTTCAAAAAAACGACGATAGAAAACTTTAGTGGTTTCATCAAAGGGTTCGTGTGAAGCGGTCATCTCGTTATCCTTTTGATTTGGATTGGTGTGATATAGCGTTTCCCGATTGAATGAAGTACAAATCAATCATAAAAATTAATTATTTAAAACGCATCGGGCGGTGGCGGGGTTGAATGTGATACTTCGTTCCGAGCGTAGCGAGATCAACTTCGGCTCGAAGCTACGCGAGATCATAATTACTGAACCATAAATTTTCAGGTATTTAAAAAAAACAGAAAGGGGGCAACCACAAGGGATTGCCCCTACATGACATTGTGTAGGGGCAATCCGTAGCGTAAGCCCTTTGTTGTAAAATACCGGTTTATTTGTGCTTCAGTACTTAGCCCCAGGTGCAACCCTCATCGTTAGACACAAGTCTTTAAGTATTTGATTTTAATCAAATTTATAGAGTGGTGGGCAACAAAAACACGTTACCCACCCTACATTAAAGCTTATGAGAGATTGGTAATTTTTACCGTCTTTTACGCAACATTTGTTTGGTATCGGGGCCGACAGGTAGCCAGTAATCATAAGAACTTAAAATGACGCTGTCTTTGGCGCGAATCATTTTAGCCGTGACATAAACCGATTCTTTACTTTCGCCATAAGTGCCTACGACTACGGCATAAGCATCATGTTGTAGACTGATTTCACGCAATTCTCGTGATAAGACTAATTCACCTGTTTGCCGTTGTACGAAAATGCTGCTTGTACGCATCTTCATTTCAATCACTTTATACCCCTTTTGGGCTATCCGTGATCCTATTTGTTCGCCTATCACGCGCCCAAAAGTCGAAGACTGTTGCAAATTATCAATATTGACAAAGCTGGTTACCAAAATAGGCTGCTTTGGATAAACACCGTTTCGGCGGGGTTGTAACGTCATAATATCTCTAGCCCCTTTTAAGAGGTAGTCAGCGGCTTGATAGCTGGCCCGAACCAGATTTGCATCGCGAATCAGAAAGGAACAGCCGGCCAACACTACACAAAGCCAACTCAATATCAAAACATTTCGCGTTGTTTTCACCATTGGTTAACCATCCTATACATTTTGCTTTCATTAAACTAAACCCCCTATGTCACCATAAGGGACTCGTCTTCAAAACCGTGCGTGAGACTTTCACCTCACACGGCTTCTTTCCCAACTATTATTACTTGACCGTATTTATTTAACCATATCCCATTCTGATATGTTTAGGATTGCTTTTTCAGCTTTCCTTATATCGTCAAGGGTTTTGGTATCATGACAATGACCATGTAAGAGTTGCAGGTTTGTATAAACATCCTTACCGCCTTCCTTCCTTGGTTTGATGTGGTCAACCTCCATTATCTCATCGCATATGAACTCAAGGTTACACCATTTGCACTTACCATTTTGTAGTTTTAAGAGTTTTTGAACACTCGTACTTATGGTGGGGTCTTTTTGACCTCGTTTAACCCAGTAAACTGTATCTCCGTCAAATATGTGTTTGGAACCTTTAACTTTAACATGCCTTACTATCTTAGTGTCGCTATGCGATTTCAGCGTGTACGGAGCCCCTTTAACTTCAGTTTTGAATACCCAATTTCTGTTTCCGACTTTTTTAAAGTATTTCTCTTTAATCCACTTAAAACCTTTGTTGCTGTGTCTTCTGCAAGCCCATTTCCATACTTTTTCCCACACAGTGCGGTCAACATTACTATATATGTCCTTTGAAACGACATGACTAAAATAGTTTGACCATCCAATGATGATTGGATTGAGCTTACTTATGACTGCTTCTTGTGGTGCGGATTTATTCCTTTTGAGTACCTCGTGTATAGCGTCAATATGTTTCTTGATGCTATTTTTACTGGGTTTAATCAGGGTTTTGAAACCTTGCTTGTTGGTTGTTGTTGGGTATTGTCTGATGTTGAATCCCAAGAAATCAAAGCCTGTGGATGTATGAGATATATGCGTCTTGGCCTCATTTAGCTCGACTCCCATTTTTCTCTTGCACCACTGTGCTATTTTCCCTTTGGCTTCTTTAATTATTTCTTCATCTTTATGCAAAACAACAAAATCGTCGGCATATACAATTATGTTCAGGCTATCTACGTTATTTCGTTTTTTACCTGGCCACGTTTTTGCCCATTCGTTCAACATTGTTTCTAACCCCATAAAGGCTATATTAGCCAATAGTGGGGATATGACGGAACCTTGAGGAGTTCCTTTTTCCGTCTTGTTGAATGTCCCTTTGTCGATTGCCCCAGCCTTTATCCAAGCTTGTATCTGTTTTTGGGTTTCTTTATCCGTTCTCTTAATGACTTCACTCTCCAAAATTGCTTCTGGTTTAATGTTGTCGAAAAACGCTGTTAAGTCCCCTTCTAACACATATTTTGGTTTCAATTTGATGCTGTTAAATATTGCTTCAATGGCATCATGTGTGTTACGCCCTGGTCTAAAACCATAGACATTAGGTTCTGCCATTGCCTCGTAAATTGGTTGAATACTGCCTTTGCATACCTCTTGTTTGACTCTATCCTCTATTATTGGTATTCCGAGGGCCCTGGTTTTCCCATTAGGTTTAGGTATGTGTATTCTTCTTAGTGGTGATGCTTTACCATCTAACTCCAATTTATTAGCTAATTCTAGGCGTTGTTTGCCATTTTTAATTACAACACCATCGACACTGGCTGTTCTTTTCCCCCGATTATCTTGGGTAACTTTCCGAACAGCTAATAGTTTGACTAACTTACTTGAGTTCCAGATTCTTCGTAACTTCTTAACCTGTTCAAAGTCATGATATTCTACAGCCTTCGCAATACTATTTTCTAAACGTCTCGTATGTTTCCTGACTAACATCCAGTTGATGTCTCGCCATTCTACATCTTTGACTTCATTTCTATTCCGTTTTGGAAATAAACTTTCTATTTTCATTTTGGGTACTGAATTATTTAGTCAATATTATTGTTCTTAGTTGACAATGTACACGTCAGCATATACCGAGCATTACACTTGGTCATTAGCTTCTTGTACAATCTTGTTATTCTAATTTATTAAAGTTTGTTAAACTCAACTCAATTCCTACTTGAGTAAGACTAGAATAATTGCCCCGTTCCCAGAGATTGGCTATATTTGGACTTAGACACTATTTGTATGCCGTGACAATGGTTCGTAAGAACCCAACCCCTATCATATTATTAAAAACTTATAATATGTGTTTTCTTGTCATATACAGATTACTACTTAGCTTGTTTCTGTTTCACTTAACGACATTTTATTATATCAATAGTTTCTTTTCGTTGTCATATCCAATTGCCTAGCATCGTTAATAAGGCTAATCTTATTATTGACACATTACACCCTGCTTTACCAGAAGGCTAACAATTTCCTTCCAATAAGGGTATTGGCCATAGACTATAGGTTGTCTAAGGAAAGCTCATCCTTACGGATTATTCCCACAATTCTCTGAGTTATCATAAAAGGTTTAAACCTTTTAAGCCTGTATTACGTGTATTATACACTTGTTACAGAACGGTTCGCACGTTTTCATAATGATCGTAATCACCATCATTGATGTAATAAATCCGAGAATCACCAAAAATATATTGTTGATTCATCGTGATCGAGGTGCTGAGGATCACTTCTGTATTCGTTTCGCCAGGTAAATAGTAGCTCACGGCAGAGTTGATATCAGCCGCGATAGCAAAAGGAAGCGTGGCTAAACCGGGATATTTCCAACGATCTTGTGCTTGAGCAACCATCCATACGCCAGCCGATAAGGCCGTCATCAATCCGGGTGGCAAATAGGTGAGACGACGATCTTTATGGTGAACCACCTGCATATCATACTCAACATTCAGGGTTTTGTTATCGTATTGAGCAGCGCGAGTCATGACAACTGAACCTTGTTGTACCAATTTCGTTTTTAACAGAGTCGAGAAGGCTTTACCAAAAGGGAGCTTCTCTTGCTCTTTTTTAGGTTTAACCACTAAAGATGGTTTCACGGCGGCATTCGGGAAAGTGAGTTCCAGCGTTTTCTTGATGCGTTTAGCGACATCATTCGCCAAAACGTCCCAATGATGAGCCGCTTGCATTTTTCTTTGTGCCGTCGCTGGATAAGAAGCCGCGACAGGTATAGGCCGATGCGAACAACCTGCTAAAACTAACAGGCTAAGAAGGGTTACAAGCCAATAGCTTTTCATAAAAGCCCCCTTTTCAAAGGTGAATTGTGACTGAATTGTGAATCTGTTGTGAATGATAATGCCTAAAATATCGGGCAATTAAATCATATTTTTTAGTATGATGCGAGCGTTTTTTCATAATGTGCAATAAGTCATCAGTCTATCTTTATGAAAACTCACATTTACTTCTTTTTTTGAACATGATAGAGCAATACAGGGTTTGAATCACTCTGTGAAACTCTGTGGTTCTCTGTGAACTCTGTGTTGCGTCACGCAAAATAAATAATTGATAATTGATAATTGATAATTCTAAAACCAACATTCGACAATTTAACCGCTTATCACGATCTTGCTCGCCAGTTAAGCCAACATTACCATCGCCATTGTGTGACGCTTGATGAGTTAAAAACGATTGGCTTGGCATTGTGGCAAGTTTTAAAACGAGACGCAACTTTGATTCCACAGCCATTGATCATTGAATGCGATGATAAGGCTGTTTTGGGTTTACCATGGGAATGTGTGTACCATCCTGAATTGGGGTTTTTGGGTAAACATCCTGATTATACGCTATCGCGCCGCGTGTCTAGTGGTAAGGCCTTAGCCAGGCCCCCAACTGGGCCACTTAATATATTATTGTTTACCGCGCAACCTGAAAAAAATACGGCCCGTCTTGATCTGGAAATAGAACAACACACTGTGCGTGAAGCACTTCAACCGTTTATTCATGCTGGAAAAGTACAGTTTTACGCGCCCCATGATGGGCGTTTTAACACTCTTGTCGAATTATTACATCGCCAACCTTGGCATCTCGTTTTACTCAGTGGGCATGGGATTATCAAGGCAGAGGAACAGGCGTTCACGCATTCAGAAACGTTCAAGGCAAAATTTCAGGGCGATATCCCTTCAAAATTGAAAACGCTTCATAAATTTAAACGGCCTTTGGCCGCTGTTAAAGCGGGCCTTCAGGCCGTTAGCCATTCAGAAGCTACCGCCTATTTTGTTTTTGAAAGCGAAGAGGGGGAAGGGGAATTGATTTCTGCTCAGACTTTAGCAGATGTTTTTAAAGGTACTTTGGTGCAATGTGTCGTCATGGCGGCTTGTCAATCTGCCCACTTTTCACCGGAGAATCCTGAAGCTAATTTAATCATGCCGCTTGTGCAAGCGGGTATACCTCATCTTATCGGAATGCGTGAACCGTTGATAGATAGAGCCGGCAGTGTTTTTGTGCGAACACTTTGCAAAGCCTTGGCACAACAAGCGCGAATAGACGAGGCCGTACAACAAGGCCGTCGTGCTATGACGCAATTATTAGCAACCAATGAGGTGTGGCATAAGGCGCAATCGGCCGATGATCCCAGCATGGTACAATGGTGTTTGCCGACATTAGTGAGTCAAGCGCCTACTCAAGCTTTAGTGAATTGGGATTTTAATCCACAACCTAATCCAGCGACGCAAGTCGGCTGCAAAATCGCTTTACCGAAAGTGTTTATTGGCCGCCGTCGCGAATTACGGACTTTAGGAGAAGGCTTATACAGTGGCACGATACAACGATTACTGATTCAAGGTAAAGGCGGATTAGGTAAAACAGCCCTCGCGGGGCAATTAGCGATCACATTGGCGCAACAAGGCTATCGAATACTCGCCTATCAAGCTGGCAACTCACAAAATTTTCAATCAACACTGAAACAAGCCTTAAATCTGCTTCCTGCCTCTGAAGATGAGAGGGATAAAACTGAATTTGCCCGATTTGAGGCAGATTTAGAAACGCACTTAAAAACGATTGCCCAAGAAAAATGGGTATTTTGGTTAGATAATTTGGAACGGCTTCAAAATCCAGATGACGGCGGCGGAACCGATAACACTCTTCAAAACACTTTAGACATTCTCTCTCAATGGGAAACCCCTCAGCTACGCATTTTACTCACTGCCCGCTGGGCAATACCACAAAGCACAGATTACCATAATTATTTACTCAATCGCCCCAACTTCAACGACTTTTCACGCTATCTCGAAAACCAAGGATTACACTATTTCTTGCCAGAGCGATTACAGATTTATCAAACACTGGGCGGCAATTTTCAAGGTATACAATTATTACAAAGTCTATCCCCTAGCCAAGACGCGATAACATTAAAGAAACAACTCATTCTTGTACGACGGTACTTGCAAGCGTATTTACGCTTATAGCCCACCTGATTATCATGACACTGCTATATTGATATTTCCATTTTACCGGGTACCAGTAGAGACGCGATGCTTCGCGTCTCTGCATCGCGTCTCTGCATCGCGTCTCTACGATGCGTTATAAACAACCCGTTTTTTACATTGCCCGTCTTGTTTTAGAGACGTGTACGCCCTTATCTACAAGTCAGATCGATAGGACTGGCTTACATGTATCGACTGGCTTATCACTATAGTATTGGTGAAACCATTGACTACACCAATAATAAACATCGTCAGACAACGGGGTATGATTTAGCCGATTTACTGTTTGGAAAAGCCCATGCTGATGATCAACAATCGCAAGAAAGTTTAAAAAGCCGCGTCAGTTTTGGAGTCGCTACCTTGACAGGTGCGCCCCAGCTTGCCGATTCACGTTTTTTAAGTACTGAACCATAAATTTTCAGGTATTTTAATAGAAGCAACCAGTAGAGACGCGATGCTTCGCGTCTCTGCATCGCCCCAAATAAAATACTATTTAGATGCAAAAATATAAACTAAAAGACGCGAAGCATCGCGTCTTTACAAAAAACAAGATTTGCGTAGCGAAGCCGACAAAAAACAAAATTTGCTACGCTACGCAAATCTACCCCTTTGCTGTAAAATACCTGTTTATTTGTGCTTCAGTACTTATTATACCTGAAAATTTATGGTTCAGTACTTACATTAAGCAAGATGACGTTGAAGAAGTCGTGAATAACAATGCACCCTATAAACTAGGTGAAGGCAAGCAATATCGCACGTATATGCAGCCAGATAGTGAAATACGGGGTTGGAAACGTTATCCGGTGAGAAGATGGGAAGCGATGCGGCTCTCAAAACCACCTGCCAGATTTAGAGGAAACGCAAGAGAAAACAAAAAAACACAAGTCAAATTGTTTCCCTTAAAAGAGGGCGCTCAATTCAAAAGTAGCATCCGTTTTCATAACCTACTACCTGCCGAATTAGGGGCCTTAATTTGGACAGTGACTTGGGGAAATGATGACAGATTGCGGCATAGTTTAGGGATGGGCAAACCCTTGGGCTTTGGACAAGTGCAGTTCAAGATCACCGATAGCGATATTCGTAGCCTTGAAGCCCCAGACACCCCCATCGCTTTTGATGAAAAAGAGTACGTGAGTTTGTTCAGGCAATTGATGCAAAAAGAGTATACTCAAGCTCAAGCGAAACAAGCACAAGTTGAAGGCAAGTGGGGCGATTCCGAGCAACTCAGGCAACTCAAAGCGATGGCTTATCCTGAACACCGTGATGCCACTGCTGAAAAACTCAAGTATCTCAAGCTTGAAGATGACGACGGCAAAAATCAGTTTGTGAAGGCGAAACAACGGGGTTGGGTATTGCCAGAATATGGTTATAAGCGTTATTTGCAGCGAGATAATTTCTTGTTTCCAAGAAAGGCGCGCAAGCCTAAACCGAAACCAATTGAAAATAGCGTTTTCGCCCCCTTAGAAAACAGCATTGATGGTGCGAATCAATGGTTAGAGGCAGCCATTCGTGAACTGCAAAGCCTGTTACCGCCAAAAAGTGAGGCCCTGTTTAGCAAGCAGTTAGCTCAAAAATGGCAAAAGATAGAAGATGCCGATTTCAAAAAACAAGTGCGAACAGAAATCAGCCAAGGTTGGACAAATCATATTCCAGATAAAGACGTTGACTGGTGGAAAGTAGCGCCTTCTAAGGGTATGAGTCGGATTAAAAAAATTCACCTACAAGGGTAATGGAAATTAGGCATCGTAGGGGCGAACCTACGTGTTCGCCCTACGTGTTCGCCCTGTGAAAAATTTGTATTATGTCAAAATGGCTTAAGAGGTAATCAAAATGAATGTGGTTATACCAGATGAGATTGTATACAGCACTCGCATGACAGAATCTGAGTTATTACAAGAAATCGCGATTTTACGGTATCAAAAATAGTTATCCCTAACCGTTTTGTTGGTAACATTTAATGAAAGTACCATTCCTCGTAGTGTGGGTAGCGTCTTTTTGCTGCCCACCATCACCCAATTACTTACGCTTCATCACTCTTATGATTCAATCTGTTTTTTCTCAATTTTTCGACTAACTTTTTACTCTCCAACTTTTCGAAAGTAA
>Ga0136651_10001920_pt1 | contig 11403 bp, 9 predicted proteins | sample Mar14236cmmetaG_FD_94867 | JGI IMG/M metagenome (GOLD analysis project Ga0136651, IMG submission 94867) | Marine hydrothermal vent microbial communities from Guaymas Basin, Gulf of California to study Microbial Dark Matter (Phase II) - Marker... ...
GGGCTTTTTTTTGCCCGGTATGGACATTTATGGGTATAATATGTATATTGAAAACGTAATCTCGTGAATTGGATATCCGGAGAATAAAAGATGCGTAGAATGCTGATTTTAAAATGTCTTGTATTTTCATTTATCATTATTTCTTGCATGGGCAAGCAGACTCGATCGGCCACATTAAATGAAACCAAAGCCGGAGAACTAATCTATGATTATCTGGATCTGCTTCGATCCGGCAATTTTGAGTCAGCCGCCGGGCTCTGGGAACCATCCTGCCGGGAACAGGCCTTACGGTTGGGTCTCGTTTACGATAATATCCCCGTCAAGGCCGATTGCGCCTCGCCCTATGTTTACGACTATGAGAACCTGAAAGACTACTTGGCAGCGGCCATTACTTCAAAAGCGGTCCTCGACAGTACTACTATCAGGTGGAAACTCGAATCAGCATTCGAGGGTAAAGAGGTTTCATATTTTTATTACACTTCTTTGATCGACGATTATTACTGGATCATCCCGCCCCACTATTATTATTCGCAGGGATGGCCGACCATGGAATCTAAATACTTCAGGTTTATTATAAATCCCGATCTATTAAATCATGCCAATGAAATTAGCGTCCGATCCCTGGATGAGATTGTCGAAAAAATTGCAGCGGAATTGATGATACCGGAGGAACGCCTTGCCGTGTTGGCCGAAAAGAAAATCGATTATTATCTGTGCCGGGATGAAGTCGAGGTGGGAAAACTGGCCGGAACGCGCGGGCAGGGCTTTTATAATCGCGGTTTTGATGTCGTTATCACCAGTTTCATGCCTAATTACCATGAGGTGTCGCTATTGATGATAAATTTTAAGTTGCAGAATCAACCGCAATTCACAATACCTTTTATCCGCGAAGGACTGGCGACTATTTATGGCGGATGCTGGCAGCGGGCACCGGAAGTTGTTTTTGATTTCGGGGGCTATATTCTTCGCTACGATATTATCAAGATCGATTCCATCCTGACATACGATCAATTCAATGATAAAACCAACGGTGATATTACCAATCCGGTCGGCGCCTGTCTGGTCAATTACCTCTACCGGCAATTAGGCGTATCGAAATTCTTCGACTTATACCGCTCACTTTCGGGAGATCATGATTTTGTTTCCGGATTGACAACCGAAAATGTAAAACAGATGGTTGAAACGGCGATGGAAAAAAAATGGCCGGATATCGAAATCGGCTTTTTTGCCTTTATGGAGGAGTGCCGGAACAATCACGGTCTGATTTATCCGGGACAGGTGGAAACCGATCGTGTTCTTATCGACAAAGACGGTCTGGTGTTGTCAGCCTCGGATAAATACATGATGGTTGAATATACCGATGGTTCCGATCTTCAATCCGGAATAAATATACTTTTGAAAAGAGAAAATAGTCTGGCAAAAAAATCATCGATATTATTTGATGAACAGTATAAAGATTCCTATGATTTCGAGGGATATCGTTTCGGCATCCGTCTCGATAAAAATGAAATCGGCCTGTATGACTACGCTACCAATCAGATTAGGGCAAAATTCATTGATGATCCCGGAATCGAGTCACCTTATTACGACACCGTGTCACATAAAATCCGGGCCTATTTCGATATCGGCCTTATAGGTGAAATCGCTCCCCAAAACGGGGATTATAAGATATTGAAATAGGCTATTTTTGCGATGTGGTATCGCGTAATTCAAGATATATTGAGTTGATCCTTTTACGGATTACCGGGACTTCCGGCAACAGATCGTTGATTTCAATAAATCGTTCAAAATAATCGAGAGCGGCCTGCTTTCGCCCTCGTTGCTCGGCCACCAGACCCTTATACATGTAAGCATACGGTTCCAGCGAATCGATGCTTATTATGACGTCGGTCAGACTGTCGACAACATTTGGCTTGCGTATTCGAAAATAATGCCCCGCCAGATCGACCAGAATAACCGGTGAACCGGGATCGATTTCGACCGCTCTTTCGAGGATCTCGAAACATTTTTTGTTCTGGCGCCTTTCACGGTACAATTCCGACAGAAAATGATATAACTCGGGATTGTACGGATCCAATTCAAGTGCGGTCATAAATTCCTTCTCGGCATCGTCGAACCGCTTGTAGTGCTTGAGAAGATTCCCCATCAGCATCCGGAACCTGGCCACATAAGGATACCGCTCGACCAGCCGCAGGGCATACTCAAAAGATTCGTCAAAACGCAAATGTGCATACAGGTCGGTGACAAGCTGAGCCTCAAGCGCCCCGGGCGCCTTATTTATCGCTTTTTCCTTAATAATGGCTGTGCTGTCCAGACCGATTGTAACATAATAATCACGGAACGCATAAAGCGCCGCTTCCGTCTTGGTTTCGTTGTAAGTCAGATAATTTTCGATATATTTTTCTGCTGTTGACGGTTTCAGATGCACAAAAAACGATGGCAGGATAATCAGCAATGACAGCGGTGCAAGTGTCATGACAGTGTTGCCGTTCAGTCGAAATAACTCTTTGCCTTTTATCAGAGTATATATTCCCATAACAATAAATCCGGTCATGATTAACCCGAACATCGGAATATTCCGGGCCATTCCCTCTTTGGGATCGATAACAAACAGGTATGCCATCTGGGCCAGCGTCAGAAATCCCAGAGTGATATAAAGCCGGTTTCCCTTCAAATATTTGAACGATCTGGCGATGATGAGAATAAAAATTGCGAACACCGGTATTGTCATGAATAAAAGATTCAATATATCACTCAGATGATGCCCGCCGAATATGCCATAGTTTATATCAGGTAATTTGCCCTGGAAGAATAGCATCCGGTTCGACAGAGCGATATTGCCCACCGCATCCACATAAAAGATAATAATCGCGGCGAGAATAAAAATTCCGGCCGCCAGTGAGCCGATAAAATTGCTGAAGGACCTTCTCCTTATCAGCTGTTTAAAGGTCAGGAAAAGATTGGCCGGTATAAAAGTGATAAATTGAAAATTTAAAAACAGGCCGACTAATGTTCCGATCCATATAAAATAAAGGTATTTCGATTTTTTACTGCGGTCAAGCTGAATATACCAGTAAATTAGCAAAATTCCCAGGGCCATAAACGGCGGGAAATTCTCGACCATCCCGAAAAACATAAGGACAAGACCCGAAAAGAGCATAAGCATCAGTGATAAAAGCCGGTCATCGTCGGTTTCGAATAGGCTATCGGATATTTTAAACGAAAACCCGATAAAGACCAGCCCGGATAAGATCGATATAATCTGGTAGGCCCACATTGCCGCCGCGATTTTTGCCGCCCCCAGCCCGGTTAGTAATTGATATAACATATATGGAATAAGTGTGCCGCCGTAGTCGAACCAGCGAAATACCGGTTTAGTCTTTTGGGCCAGATTGGCGATTCGTATATAACCGTTTCCGAAAAAATGCGCATCGAACCTGAATAGAAAAAAAATAGCCAGAGCCCCTAACAGCACAATCGACCGCCCGATAATTTTGCGATCGCCCCAGAGATACCTGGCCGTACCCGACGATATAAAGTGTTCCCGCGGGGCGAATAAGAGAAGAAGGGCCACCGCCACGGCCAGTGCGATCCAGACGTAAAAAAGAACCGGCGGGAGATAGTACAGGGCATTGAATCCCCAGTTGACCTGCATGGCCGATGGCGCCGCGATCGGCGCCAGCAGGACAAGCAATGCCACAATAAGTATCAGAATATTTTGAGAATCTGAAAATGCATCCCGGTTGAATGAAAAATATTTCTGCATGATACCGTCCGCTTAAATCTCCTGTCGCCCTTCCATCGCGCGCGATATGGTCATCCCGTCGGCATATTCAAGATCGCTTCCGACCGGCAGCCCCCGCGCGATCCTGGTTATTTTTACACCCAGGGGGCGAATCAGTTTCGCCAGGTAAAGAGCCGTGGCCTCACCTTCCACATTGGGATTGGTGGCGATAATGATCTCCTTGGTATTATCGTCAATTCGCGCCAATAATTCTTTTATTTTGAGATCATCCGGGCCGATTCCGTCAAGAGGTGAAATGCGCCCGCCCAGAATATGATAAAGCCCCCGGTAACCCTCGGCCTTCTCCAGCGCGGCCAGATCTGAAGCCTGTTCGAGCACACAGATTATTTCGCGGCTCCGCTCGCTGTCTTCACAGATGTAGCATGGGTCGGATTCCGAAATGTTGAAACAAATTGAGCAAAACCCGACCTTTTCTTTGACCTCGCTGATAGCTTCGGCCAGTTCGAGAGCCTCCTCTTTGGATAATTTGAGGATATGAAAAGCCAGCCGGGCGGCTGACTTTCTTCCGATCCCCGGAAGCCGGGCAAGATTGTTTATCAGTCTTTCGACCGATTCTGCGGATTTGAACATAACCAGATCAGAACGGCAGATTCATTCCGGGTATATTAAGTCCGCCGGTCAGGGCCGACATCCGTTCGCTCTGAAGCTCCTGGGCCTTCTGGCGCGCCTGATTGACCGCCGCAACGACCAGATCCTGAAGCATTTCGACATCTTCCGGATCGACCACTTCGGGATCGATCTTGATCTCCAAAAGATCCTGCTTCCCGTTGACAATCGCCGTTACCATACCGCCGCCGGCTGTTCCTTCAACCTGCGTCTGCTCCAGCTCCGCCTGGATCTGTTCCATCTGGGCTTGCATTTTCTGGACCTGCTTCATCATATTTCCAAGATTGCCTTTTCCCATATCCGGCTACTCCTTGTATTTAATCATCTGCTTTTTTTCGACCCACAATTTCACCTTCGAACCGCTCAACAATATTACGTAATTTGTCGTCCTCTTCGAGCAGCTTTTCGGTGTCGATTTTCTCGGGCTGGGCCGGGGATTTATGCTCTTTTTTGCCTTTATTATTCAGATCGACTTCGAATTTAATCTTCAAATTGGTCTTGAAATATTCCCGCAGACTCTCCGAGATAATCGACATGTAATGCGGTTTCTCCACCACTTGTTTCGATGTTCCCCCGGCATTAAAAAATACCGCCGTGATAATGTTGTCCCTGACCTCTTTTATTTCCGCCATTGCCAGAAGCGCCGACAGCATCGGATTGCTCCGCTTGAGATGATCGACATATTCGGGCCAGGCCGTCTGCACCATCGGCATATTTATGGCCCGGACTTCCGACGGCCCCACGGTCGGCTCCGGCGGGGGTGCATCCATGGCCGGTTCCGACACCGGATGCACAGCGGTCGGCTTTGGGGCCGCCGTGGTACCGAATAGATCGGAGCCGCTTCCCGGTTCTTCTTCGATATCCTCATCATCCGCCAGATGCGCCAGGATATCTTCAAACAGCACAGTCGATTCCATCGTGGCCAGCTTGAGAGTATTGGTTTCCAGCAACAACCTCGGATCGATACCGCTTTTCAAATCCGCCGTCATATCGGTGATGATCCTGATCATCCGTAAAACATCGCCCGATGTGAAATAATCGACCTGGTTCCTGAATGATTCCATCTCCGATTCCGAAAGTTCCAGCAGTTTCTCCGGATTATTGGAATTCTGGAGAATCAGCAGATGACGGAAATGGTCGGCCAGCCCCTGGCAGAATTCCGGGATCTCGATACCGGAATCGACCAGTTTCTTGACCATATCGAGCGCTGACGAGGCGTCTTTGGCCGCAATCGCCGCGACATAATCGAAATAGAACTGCCTCTCGATCAAACCCAGCGCCTCGATCACGCTCTGTACCGTGATCTTTTCTCCCGCGAAAGCCGACATCTGATCCAGAAGCGACATCCCATCACGAACCGAGCCGTCAGCCTTTCGGGCGATGGTGAACAAGGCATTTTCATCTATTTCGATTTTTTCCGAATCGGCTATATTTTTCAGATGCGTGCTTAAATCCGATACCGAGACACGGTGGAAATCATATCGCTGTGTTCTCGAGCGGATCGTTTCCGGGACTTTATGCGGTTCGGTCGTGGCAAAAATAAAGACCACATGAGGGGGAGGCTCTTCGAGAGTTTTTAATAATGCGTCGAAGGCCGATCCCGACAGCCGATGGACTTCATCGATTATATAAATTCTCTTTTTTCCCGAAGTCGGCAGATAACGGACATTTTCGCGCAACGTCCTGATATCATCGACACCGGTATTCGAGGCGGCATCGATTTCGAGCACATCGAGCGAGGAACTGGCAATGATCTCTTTGCATGACGGACACTTATCGCAGGGAGTCGCTGTTGGGCCCTCGGCGCAGTTGAGCGCCTTGGCGAGGATACGGGCGGTGGTGGTCTTCCCGGTACCGCGCGGCCCGGTGAACAGGTAGCCCGACGAAATCCGGCCCGATTTCAGGGCATTTTTCAGGGTGCGGGTAACATGTTCCTGCGCAATTACTTCATCGAATTGCTGGGGCCTGTATTTTCTTGCCAGAACCTGATATGACATCAGAATTTAAAAGCTCTTTTGCCTGATATTTTATGGTGTGCACCCACCGTTGTCCCTCCGCCCGAAGGTTTCCAGGGCAGCCGGCTCCGACCAGGCTGCCCCGCAACACATACCGATCATCGCCTACCGTTGCTACCTTCCGGTCCTGGCGGGGTTCGGCGCGTCCGTATTGTACAGGACCCGGCCATCATCACTGCTTACCTTTTCCGCGCTACTGACGGGACAGGCCGCAGGTGGGGATTCAATCCCGGTATATCGGATTCCGGGTAACAGGGCACCGCTAACTCCCCATCTAGCACACCGAAATCCCTTACATATACTTTAAAATGGACCAGAGCGGGATCGAACCGCCGACCCCCACGTTGCGAACGTGGTGCTCTCCCAGCTGAGCTACTGGCCCAATTTAATCGCCAATTCATACCGAATTTTATACTCTTCGGTGCGTCTTAGAGCCCTTTAATTAACAAAATATATTCAGAAAATCAAGTGCTTTCAATAATAATAAAAGCTGATGTGATATTGAACCGGTAAAATCCCCGCATACCCTTACTTTATGCTGAAATGATGAAAAAAACAGCTTGCAAACCCATAGTGATTTGAAATAAAATGTGCTCCTCTGCCATTGACGGTAAATCCATTAATTCCTTGACAATATCGGTAAAATAATCGTCTATTTATTTAGTGTAGTTCAAGAATATTCAATTCGTTTTTTATAATTTGGGAGGAGGAGATTATGCGTGGCAAAATTACTTTCATAATCAGTCTTTTTGTTTTCATCCTGCCGCTGCTTTTCTTAAATTGCTCCGATGACGATCAGGATGCCAGCCCTCTGACTCTGGCCGAGGCGACCCATAAGGTCCTTGCCGAGGTTCTCGATAATGATCTTGACAGCCTGCTGTTTTACAGACATCCCGATAAGATTATGCCGGGAGCGGAATTCGAGTATTTATACGGTGGCGCGCCCGATGTGCCCTATATAGTCGAAAAGGCAAGCTGGTTTTTCTTTATCGATGATCTCCCGGGAGCCAGATGGGTACACCCCTGCCGCTGGATCCTTGTGCCTGAAAATGGGGGAGATATCGAGATAACCGATGAGCAATGGCCCCCTGAGGTTCAATTGGATATGTTGTTATATTACACGCTCGATACGGCCACCAATCTGGTCATATCGTCTATAATATATGACAGCCTGGATTTCAAGGATCTGTATTACTCAACCAGTATAATAGCCGCCGGCGTCTCGATCGGTTATCCTTCCGGGGGAAGCTATACAGCGGTCAGGGACAGCTGGTTTTTCTTTATCGACGATCATCCTGGGCTGGATTATGCCCATCCGGTGCGTTATGTGTTTGTCGAAATCTGGGGCGGCGAGACCCAAATCTACAATGAGCAGTTTCCCCCGGATATTCAACTGGAAATGTATCCGGAATTCACTGCCATAGAACCTTGAAGTTGTCGGTTTGTAGACAAATTATATATATCATATTAAGGTATAATCATTTTCGCGAGGAGGGGTGAAGTGTTTTCTTTTAAGCTCCTATCTGCAGTTCTGATAATCCTGCTGTGTCTTATGATTTCGTTACCGTCCGGTGTTGTTGCCCAGGCAAAAGTCGGTGGCAGCTCGGCAAATTTCCTGCATTTAAGTAATTCCGCACGCGCGGTCGGGATGGGGGGGTGCGCCGTTCTTCTTGTCGATGAACAGGCTCCCCTATTCAATCCCGGGAGTCTTGGGTTATTCTATCTTGATAAAAAATATGGTGTTTCCTTTCCAAACAGCACCAATTTGAAAGCAGATTTTTTGCAGGACGCGCGGTTGAAATCATTTTCGACCGGCATAAGACTTACCTCGTCAAAAATAAATAGCAGTGTAAGACTCTGCTTTGCGGCATCCTACTCTCAACAAATATATAGAGGATATATTATACGGGTCGATTATACAAATCCTGTTGGCATTGACTCCGGTGATGTTGAGTATCTTGCTTTTCAAGACGAAGTCAGGATGATAACGGCCTCATTCGGTCTCGAAGCGTCCTTTTTTCGTCTTGGTATCGGCTTGACAGGAAAATATATAGAAGAAGAGCTTGAGAATGAACCGGCGGATGGAACGGCCTTCGATATTGGATGTAACCTGGAAGTGTCTGTTCCACAATTTATGGATATGGTCAGCGGAAGGCGAACTGGAGATTTTTATAGAAATAATTTTATTTTATCGCTGACAGCCGTTAGGTCACACATGGGGGCGAGTATGGAATTTATCAATGAAAAATTCCCTCTCCCGACAACGACAATATTGGGCAGTTCCCTGTATTATACATACAGCCGCGGTGGCAAAACCGTCTTCTCGGCCCGATCCTCGGGCGAGTTAATGCGCTATAGTAGCGAATGGTCGCATAGAGCCGGTGTCGAAGCGGGTGTTTTGGATGTCGCCTTCCTGCGGTTGGGAAAAGCCGAGGGCGTCGATGATATGAGCTGGGGATTCGGTGTTTCCCTGGTCGAATCATTGCGGCGGCTTAATGTGTTGAAGTGCCCCAATAATTCAAAGTCTGATTTTTGGAGTGAATTGGCCGAAAATCTTGATATCAATTTTGATTATGCCAATTCGGATGACAACGGATGGTACGATACCAAATATTGGCAAATTCGCTTATCTTTATGAGTTTAATTTTCAGAAAAAATTTTAAAAGCCCCGAAAGGTCGAATCCACGGGGCTTTTGCTGTTATTGCTTAGAGGCGAACGAAGCCTTTGAAATCAAAGGCCCCTCGGGCTCTTGATTTAAACATGGCACATTCTTGGGGCGATGTCAATCTTTTTCGGTAAAAAATTCAATATGAAAATTATGTGATTTTATCTGAAAATTTGAGGTTTGACAGCAGTATAATGTAGAAGTATATTTTAGAACTGAATTAAAAACGCAGTATAACAAGGAAAGGAAGAAATGAAACAGCTCGTTATTCTGGCAATGGTCATCGTTTTCGCATTTTCATCGGTTATGGCTGGTGACGAAACAACGGAAAAGCAAATGGATAAGAAAGAATATACCAAAAGAAAGGCCGACAATCCCGAAATCGCCATTGAAACCGATTACGGAACCATGAAACTGGAACTTTTCCGCGATGTCGCTCCCATTCATGTGGACAGCATGATGGCCCGCGTCAGGGAAGGTTTTTATGATGGCCTCATTTTCCACCGTGTTATCGATGGTTTTATGATTCAGGGCGGCGACCCGAAAGGCAACGGCACCGGCGGTCCCGGTTATACCCTTCCCGCTGAATTCAGCAAACTCAACCATGTCGAGGGCACGCTTTCAATGGCCCGGAGCCAGAATCCTAATTCGGCCGGTTCGCAGTTTTTTATCTGCCTGGCCCCGGCCCGCTATCTCGACGGCCAGTACTCTTTTTTCGGCCATCTAATGGACGGTTATGAAGTTCTGCATAAAATCGGCAAGGTCAAAACCGGCGCCCGGGATCGACCGCTCAAAGATGTCGTCATGAGAAAAGTATATGTCATCGAGAAGGCCGAGAAAAAACCGGAATAACGGATAATCCTTCTCATTGACCACAAATTAACCCGGGGCCCTTGGGCCCCGGTTATTTAAACAGATGAAAAAACGCCTTGTCATACTCGGCTCTTCAGGTTCAATCGGTATCTCGGCTCTCGATGTTGTCGCCAAAAATCCCGAGCGTATCGACATTATCGGGCTGTCGGTTCACTCCAATATTGATCCTCTCCGGCAACAGATCGAAAAATTTGAACCAGAGTATGTTGCCGTTTCCGACCCTGACTCATGTCGAAGATTTAAGGATTCTTTTCAATCGGATAAAACCGTTCTCCTCAATCCGGATATCGGTATCGAATATCTGGCCGAACTCGAACAGGCCGATATTGTCCTAAATGCCGTGGTCGGCGCGGCCGGACTGAAAGCTTCTCTAAAAACTGTCCGGGCCGGCAAAAGACTGGCCCTGGCCAATAAAGAGTCGATGGTCATCGGCGGTGAATTGATCAATAAGGACGCCGCAGATTCCGGCGCCGAGATAATTCCGGTCGATTCCGAACATTCGGCCATCTGGCAGGCGCTTTTTTCCGGCAAGAAAAAAGAGGTCAGGAAAATTCTTCTGACCGGTTCCGGCGGTCCGTTTCGCGAACTCCCGCTTGAGGAATTCGACAAAATTACCAGAGCCAGAGCTCTAAATCACCCCACCTGGAATATGGGCCCGAAAATAACCGTCGATTCGGCTACCATGATGAATAAAGGACTGGAAATTCTCGAAGCCATGCATCTTTTCAGGGTACCGGTGGACAAAATCGAGGTGGTCATCCATCCCCAATCTATCATTCATTCCATGGTCGAATTTATCGACTCCTCGATCATCGCCCAACTTTCCAGCCCCGATATGAGGCTTCCAATCGCATACGCCTTATTTTTTCCTGAACGAATCGCCGGCGATTACGGTTATATAGATTTGACAGAAATAGGAGAACTGAATTTCTATAAACCCGATTTTGAGAAATTTGTTTTATTGAAAATGGCATTTCAAATCGCCGAAACAGGGGGGACTGCCGCAGCCGTATATAATGCGGCAAATGAAATTGCAGTCGAAGCGTTTTTAAAGGAGACTATTGATTTTCGATCAATACCCGATATTATTATAAATACCGTAGAAAAACATAATTCCGTTGAAGGGCCGTCACTTGAAGAAATACTGGCGGCCGATCGATGGGCCCGGATAACGGCCCGCGAAATAATGAGGTGAAGGTTTGATTACTGTAATGGCAACAATATTTGTTTTGGGTGTCCTGATATTTTTCCATGAGCTGGGTCATTTCCTGGTGGCCAAAAAATCAGGCATCAGGGTCGATAAATTCTCGCTTGGCTTCCCGCCGACAATTTTATCGAAAAAATACGGCGACACCGAATATGCCATCGGATTGATTCCCCTGGGTGGCTATGTCAAAATGGCCGGGGAAAATCCCGATGAGGAAGCCAAAGGGGAACC
>Ga0136651_10001921_pt1 | contig 11402 bp, 10 predicted proteins | sample Mar14236cmmetaG_FD_94867 | JGI IMG/M metagenome (GOLD analysis project Ga0136651, IMG submission 94867) | Marine hydrothermal vent microbial communities from Guaymas Basin, Gulf of California to study Microbial Dark Matter (Phase II) - Marker... ...
GACCGCTAAAATCCGCTAAATCTGCTCAATCCGCTGACGATTTTCAAGTCAACCTGTCTGGTTTGGCGGTTTAGCAAGACTGGCTGGGTAGTTACGCGTTTTCTATCCATAGAGGCGCTTTTGGCAAGCCGCTTGGTTTCGATACGTCGCTTCGCTCCTACTCAACCGGCGCTCTCGTTCAACACCCAACTGGGGAAGGATTTGCGCCCGCGTGTACTAGGGCACTGGCGGGGCCAGGGGTGATGTGGGTTGGGTAGCTGTGGGAGGCGGTGGCTGTGTCGGTTGTGGCTCGTCCGGCTTGCTGGTCGGCGCGGGAGACGCGGTCAGGGTCACGGTGACAATGGCAGTGGGGGTGATGGTGGGCGTGAACGTCGGACGCGGCGTCGGCGTATAGGTGGGTGTGGGAGTGGAAGTGGGAGTGCAAGTTGGCGTGGGAGTGCAAGTTGGCGTGGAAGTGTCTGTGGGTAGATGCGTGGGCGAAGGGGTAAAGGTCGGCGTCGCGCTGGCGATGGCCTCCAGCGTGGCCAATGGCCCCGGCGGCAGCGGCGCCTCTGGCTGATCATTCTCGACCATCACGTCGAACACTAATTCCGGCTTCACTGGCGCCAGGCGCGTCACCGCGTCAGGCTCGGCGCTATAGTCGGCGCTCAGTTGCGACGCCAGACTCACCGCATAAGCGGAGGGCCAACGGGGCAGTAGCGCCAGGGATACGGCCACCCCGACCACCAGCATACCCAGCCCGATTGTCATCAGAGCGAACAGCCACCAGGTCCAACCACTTGCCCGTTCCATGCGCTCACTCCTTCGCCAGGGCGTAGACATCCACCGGGGCAGCCCGCCCTTTCACGCTGATCTCGCCCAGGTGCATAGCACTATCCCGCGAGTCTTTCCCCAACCGGTGAAAGGTCTCGACGCTGATGAATATGTTATGGTTCGGATACTCCTTGTTCAAATCGCTCAACCGCTGGGCGACGTTGACGGTATCGCCGAGGATGGTGTACTCTAGCCGTTCCTCCGAGCCCACCGTGCCCGCCACGACAGGGCCTGTGTTGACGCCGATCCCAATCCGCAGCGGTTCCTCGTTCTGCTCACTACGCTGACGGTTGAATTCTGCCAGGTAATCCAGCATGGCCAGCCCCGCAGAGGTGGCGTCACGCGCGCTTTCTTCGGATGAATGGATTTCTGGCAGGACGCCGAAAAAAGCCAGCGCCGCGTCGCCGACAAACTTGTTGACGATGCCATTGTGGTCACGGATGACCTTGACGATACCCCGCATGTACTCGTTGAGCAGACGGATCACGTACTCGGGCTCTCGATCTTCGGAGAGGCGCGTAAAGCCCCGGATGTCGCAAAAGAGAACGGTGGCAATTGTCAACTGGGCATCGAGGCGCAACTGCCCTTTATCCACGCTCTCACGCAGCCGCTCGGCCACCGCGGGGCTAGAGGTCAGGCCGAGGAGGTCACGGTACGTGCGCCCCTCCCTCAGTTGCACCACCATGCGGTTAAAGTCACCGGCCAACGAGGCTACCTCGTCGTAACCGCGTAATTCCACCTGCGTGGTCAGGTCGCCCCTGGCCACGCGCTTCGTCGCCGTGGCCAGGTGGCGCACGCGCCGCACCACGGCGCCGGCCAGCAGCGCGCCGACGAGCAGAATCATCGCCGTGGCTATGCCGAACAGCACGAGCAGATACTCGCGCGTCGGATGCTGCGTGTCGGTGACGAAGGAGAGGGGCATGGCCACGGAGAGTACCCCCAGATCGTGCCCGTGACGGGCCTCGAAAGCGCCAAAGACCTGGGCGTATCCCCGCCCCGCGACCTGGACGTTACGCTGGCGCACCCACTGCTCCTGGTCGGCCAGGTATGACCGGTACGCCGCCTTCTCCAACGCCAGCACCTCCCGCTCATCGGGGGCCAGCGTCGTCGCCCGTACCTGTCCGTCCTCCCCGTAGACCGAGACGTGGGCCAGCGCGACGTCGTGGAGCCGCCGGGCCAGGTTGTCGAGGTACGTTCCCACCAGGAGCACGCCCACGACCTGCCTCTCGTGTTTGACCGGTCCGGCGGTGTAAAAGACCCACCCCCGCTCTGTCTCGACCAGATCGGCGTACTTGTCGCCAGCCTGATCCACCTCTCCGTTCAACACCTTTTGCACTATATCCCATTCGTAGTACCCGGCGTCTGGAGTGAAAGTATAGTCAGTCGGCCCGCCATCGGGCTGGTGGTGCATCGCCAGAAGCGCGCTCCCCTCACCGTCCAGCACCTCCAGGCAATCGAGGCGCTCATTGACGATCAGTGGGCTGGACAGCAAGCCTGCCGTGTCTCCATCTCCCTCTGCTACTGCCTCGGCAAAGCCCTCCGTATAGGCGATGAGGCGCCAGGCGGCCAGTTGCTCCTGTTCGATGTACACGACCGCATCAGCAGCTGTTTTCCCGGCGTCGAGCAGGGCAGTCTTGAAACGTTCATTCAGTGTGCTCGTCAGGAGATAGGTGATCAGATAGGCGGCGGCAAAGGCGACCACCAACGCCAGGAAAACGTAAGGCAACGTGAGCTTGACGCGCAATTGAGCGAATACACGTCTCAGCCACGAACCCTGCCGCGCTGTGCCGGTGTCTTTATTGTCCGTGATGGATGTGCGTGTTTCTTCCATCGCCCCCGCCTCCGTTCAATTGTGTTTTCTTCAGGCGCTCCTCAATCTCACGGATGAGAAACGGCAAATTGGGATGGGTGAAACTGATTCCAGGGGCCGGAACGCGGTGGTGACGTATATCTGGGGGGATATGCTTATGGTGAGGGTGAGTGCTGGACAGCGTAGGATCATCAGGATGAGGTTGTGGATCGTACCAATAAAGCCGTTCGTCACCCACGTACACGGAGTAGGAATAGTCCAGCAGCAAGCCACGGGCAAAGTCAATCACTTCGTTCACGCGCAGTTCAAGACCACCCTGACAATGCACTATGCCTCGTACCGTTCCCCCCGTGGCACTGGTCGTGTAAAAGTGTAGGGTGGACTGTTCGATCCAGGGAGAGATCGAGGGCAATGTGTAGATCAGGCGCTCGTACTCAGCACGAGACGGGAAAGCCATCAACATAACACAGCCACAGGTTCCCGCTGTCTCAGCCGGATACCCTCATGCGCGGCTTGCATACAAACGACATTTTCACGGCTTAGGCGGTCAAACATTTTGAGCCGATGCAGACGCAACTTGTAGTAGCCAGCCCACTCGCTAAAGTCTTCAAGATGATCGCCGTTGTCCAGCAATCCTTGAGAGTAGAGTTCGTAAAAGTAGTCGGAGGAAAGCCAGTAAAGACGCTCGTAGCGCCGCAAAATTTCATCGGCTACCCGCAGATCATCAATAATCTCGCTAATTGTCAGACCCTTATCCATAACTAACCTCCAAATTGGATTATACATTTATCTTGCGGTCTGTCAATCCCATACTCATTCTTTCGCCTGCCGCTGCAACTCGTATAACCTGTTGATCGCCTCCAGCGGTGTCATCGTCGAGACGTCCAACTCGCGCAACTCTTTCACCACTGGGTGCTCCTGGGCAAAGAGCACCAGTTGGTGAGGGGACGGCTTCTCCGTCCCTGGGCGAAACTTGCCGCTCTCCAATTGCTCCAATAGTCCCTCGGCCCGATGGATGACCGGACGCGGCACGCCCGCCAACTGCGCCACGTGAATGCCGTAGGAGCGATCCGCGCCGCCGGGCACGACCTTGTGCAGAAAGACGACCTGCCCGCCCTCCTCCACCACCTCCAGGCTATAGTTGCACACCGCCGGCAGACGCCCGGCCAGTTCGATCAACTCGTGGTAGTGGGTGGCAAAGAGCGTCCGCGCCCGCCGTTCGGGATGGTTGTGCAGGTACTCGACCACCGCCCAGGCAATGGAGAGGCCGTCGTAGGTGCTGGTGCCGCGCCCAATCTCGTCGAGGATGAGCAGGCTGCGCTCCGTGGCGTGGTTGAGGATATTGGCCGTCTCGACCATCTCGACCATAAAAGTCGAGCGCCCAGCCGCGATCTCGTCCAGCGCCCCCACGCGGGTAAAGATGCGGTCCACGAGACCGATCCGCGCCCGGTCGGCGGGCACGAAACTGCCCATCTGGGCCATCAGCACGATCAACGCCGCCTGGCGAATGAAAATGCTCTTCCCGGCCATGTTCGGCCCGGTGATGACCAGGATACGCTCATTGGCGTTGAGGCGCAGGTCATTGGGCACGAAAGGCTCATTCCGCTGCGTCTGCTCGACGACGGGGTGACGGCCGGCGACGATCTCTAGCACGCCATCGCCGCTCAGTTCGGGGCGCACGTACCGGTTGCGCACGGCGGCCTCGGCCAGCGCCGCCGCCACGTCCAGCCGCGCCAGTGCCCGCGCCGTCTTGAGCAGCGATCCAGCCCGCGCCCCCACCTGCTGGCAGATTTCGTGGAACAGCCGCGTCTCAATCTCGGCCTGCCGCTCCTCGGCGTTCAGGATCAGCGCCTCGTACTCTTTCAACTCGGGCGTGATGAACCGCTCGGCGTTGACCAACGTCTGCTTGCGAATATAGTCGTCGGGGACGGCGCTCAGGTTGGCTTTGGTGATCTCGATGTAGTAGCCAAAAACTTTGTTGTAGCCCACCTTGAGGCTCTTGACGCCGGTGCGCTCGCGCTCTTCCCGCTCCAGGTTGGCAACCCAGGCCCTGGCGTCCCGCGCAGCCGTGGCGATACTGTCCAGTTCGGCGGAAAAACCGGGCCGGATGACCCCGCCGGCAGAGACGTTCGCGGGTGGGTCGTCGCTGATGGCGGAGGCGATGAGGGAAGAAGTGGATTGGAGATTGGAGATTGGAGATTGAAGATTTGAGGTCAGAGATCGGATGCCCTTGGAGCGGGAGGTTGTGAATTGTGAAAGAATATCCACGAATTCGGGAATGACCTCAAGGGCCTGGCGTATACCGGTGAGATCGCGCGGCCTGGCTATGCCGGCCAACACTCGATTGGTCAGCCGTTCCAGGTCGGGCGTGCCCTTGAGTGACTGGCGCACCCGTCCGCGAACGATGGCGTCCTCGTAGAACGCCTGCACCTGATCCAGCCGCGCCTCCAGTTCCGCCCGGTCGAGCAACGGCTGGGCCAACCGGGCCCGCAGCAACCGTCCGCCCATTGGGGTCAGCGTCAGGTCGAGCACGCCCAGGAGCGAGCCGCGTACCTGGCGCTCGCGCAGTGTCTCGGTCAGTTCCAAGTTGCGGCGCGTGGTCGCGTCGAGTGTCATAAAGCGGGCGGTCGAGTAGGTGCTCAGGCTCACGATCTGCGCCAGCGCTCCCTTCTGGGTCTCGAGCAGGTAGTGTATGATGGCGCCGGCGGCCCGGATAGCCAACGGCTTGCCCGCGCAGCCAAAGCCATCCAACGTCGCCACGCCAAAGTGATCGAGCAGCACTTGCTGGGCCGCGCCTGGTTCAAAGCGGTAGGCGGGCAATGGCGTAACGTGCGTGCTAAAGATCGGAGATTGAAGATTGAAGGCTTGTCCTGAGCGTAGCCGAAGGGTTGGAGATTGTCCACCGGCATCGTCCGGTACCAGACATTCGCGGGGCTGCAACCGCGCCAATTCCTGCCTCACCTCGCCCGCGTCCAACTGGGCCGTGGCGAACTCGCCGGTGGTGATGTCGGTGTAGGCCAGGCCGGCCCGCTCGCCCTCGACGACGACCGCCGCCAGGTAATTGGCTCGCTTCTCGTCGAGCAGCGCCGGCTCGACGATGGTGCCTGGAGTGACGACGCGCCTCACCTCGCGGTGGACCAGCCCTTTGCCGGTGACCTCGCCCACCTGCTCGGCGATGGCGACGCGGTAGCCTTTCTCGATCAGGCGGGCGATGTAGCCCTCGACGGCGTGGTGGGGGACGCCGGCCATTGGCACGCGCACCCCCTTGGCCACCGGGCGCGAAGTCAAGACAAGGTCGAGTTCGCGAGCAGCGGTCTCGGCGTCCTTGTCAAAAGTCTCGTAAAAGTCGCCCAGCCGGAAAAAGACGATGGCATCCGGGTGCTGGGCCTTGATCTGGAGATATTGTTTGCGGACAGGAGTTGTTTTGGGCATAATTTTACACCGGTTGATTGTTCAGCCTCAGTTTCTGGCGGACAAATCAGGTCTTTCAACAAGTCCCGTTCAATATCCTGGGGTAGGGGGAGACATTTGAAGCGTGGGACGCCGCCCGCGCCGCGATCAGGCCGGCAGAGGCATTGTCACCACCTTGTCGGCAATCTCCGCTCGCAGGGCCTCGATCTTGCTTGCAATGTGAGATAGTATTTCGTCCTGCGAAACGATGGTGCGCTCGGAGCTGCGGCGGAGTTTTACTTCAACTCCCCCGGCCTCGAGTGAGCGTTTGCTCACTGTCAACCTGATGGGAATGCCTATCAGGTCAGCGTCGTTGAATTTGACACCGGCCCTCACGTCACGGTCATCATACAGTACCTCGACATTTGCGGACTCCAAATCAGCACACAAGCAGTCGGCTACCTCTTTACCGCCCTGCAAAGCCACCACATAAACGTGATAAGGCGCTACAGTGATCGGCCACAAGAGGCCATGTTCGTCGTGGTGTTCTTCGGCCACACACGCCATTAGACGCCCAACACCAATTCCATAAGACCCCATGACCACTGGCTTGGCCTGTCCGTCCTGGTCCGAAAATGTGCAGCCCATGGACTCGGAGTAACGAGTGCCGAGTTTAAAGATATTGCCGACTTCTACTCCCTTCGAGGCGTGCATAGCAGCGCCACAGTCGGGACAAGCATACCCATCCTCAGCCACGACGATATCCTCGATGATGGCGGCCTGATAGTCTCGCCCGTAATTGACATTCAGCAAGTGATAGCCTTCCTCGTTGGCGCCGGCCACCAGATTGGGCGACTCTGGGATGAGATCATCTACAACCACGATCACACCCTTGATCGTTATGGGAGAAGCGTATCCTGGGATAGCGCCTATACCCCGAATCTCATCGTCTCTCGCTGGACGCAGGGATTTGGCTTTTACAGCGTTGGCCAGTTTGGTTTCGTTCACGTCCATGTCTCCGCGCACAACAGCGAACACAAATTTCTCTACATCCTCCTGCCCCTCTGTGACTGTCGCTACACTGAAGAACGCCTTGGCGGTTCTCGATTGAGGCACGGCCAGGAATTTCGCCAGACCCTCAATAGTAGTTACGCCTGGCGTAGCAACTTTTTGTATCGGTCTGGGTTTCTCTTCCATCGGAGCAGGCTTCTGGAATCGGGCAATCTGACGATTGGCCGTATACCCGCACTTGTCACACCTGATTATAGTGTCTTCTCCGATGGGGGTAAGGTACATGAACTCGTGGGCCACTTTTCCCCCCATCATTCCTACGTCCGACTTTACTGCTATTACGGGCAAATCACAACGATGGTAGATGTCAAAGTAGGCTTGATAATGAGCCCGGTACTGGACGTCCAAGCCTTCTTGATCCGTATCCAAACTGTAACTATCTTTCATGGTAAACTCTCTTACCCGGATTAGGCCGGCGCGCGGCCGAGGGTCATCACGCCATTTCGTCTGGATATGGTATAGCAAACGCGGTAGTTGCTTATAAGATTGAATCTCCGTGCGCACCAGGTCGGCGACGACCTCTTCGTGGGTCATGGCCAATACCATATCTCGATGGTTCTTGTCGTAAAAGCGTCCCATCTCTGAACCGATCTCGTACCAGCGTCCAGTTTCCTTCCAAATATCGGCCGGATGGACAACAGGCATAGTGATCTCTTGTCCCCCGATGGCATTCATCTCATCACGCAGGATATTTTCGATTTTGGTCATTGACCGTTGTGCTAGATGCAGATAACTGAAAATGCCGGCCCCCAGTTGACGTATAAACCCTGCTTGAACGAGCAACCGGTGACTGGCGATCTGTGCATCTGCGGGTGGTTTCCGCAAAGTCTGACCAAAAATCTCACTCATTCTCATTGTATCACCTCCCTGAAAATAAAATCAGCCTCCGGGGATCGGAAGGCTGGTAAACCGGACAAGTGGCTGGCGGTGCCCAGGCAACGCTAGCCGGACCCCCAAAACGGGTACGGTCACGGGCTGCCAGGGGCAGGAAATGTGTAACCCATCATTGCACTACTGCGTAAATTGCTACTCTGCTCTCACCCCATCGCGCGGCGACACCCGGGGCACAATGAAAATGCCCTCCTCAATCAGCGGTTCCACTGTCAAGTCAGAAGCGGCGTCCTGGTTGACTGACAAATTTAACACTTGACTCCGGATACAGAAAATAGGACGCAGATGAACGCAGAAAACGCAGATTCTGTTGATTTCCAGGGCAGATCAGCGCGAATCTGCGTCAATCTGCGTCCGAATGTTAAATTCGTCGGCCAATCAGCCAGTGACCTTGAAAATGTCAGCGCCTCTTCGACTTCTCGTCTGGTCACAGCGTCAATCTGTATCATCTCAATATTCTGGGGCACTTTTAACGTAGCCGCGCTTTCCATAGCGCGTTATGTCCGCGAGGTATGGAAACCTCGGCTACATTGCCCCACTTTATTGAGCAGGTACGTCAATCTGATAATCTGCATCTTCTCGTCTGGTGCGCAACCGCATCAGTGCTAAACCAAAATTCTTCGCCTCCCGCATCCTCACCCCCACCAGCCACTTGCGCCTTTTTGCGAACTCGCGGACGGTGGCGCTGAGCACTGTCGCGTGTTTCCATCCATCCGCCGATGGGTCCACATGTACGATGAGCATGGCGATGCAGGCGTGGAATGTGGCATAGTAGGCCCTCGAAGCGCAGGAATCCAGGTCGCACTCATCCAGCGCTCGAGCCGCAGTGTCCAGAAACTGGTCCGCCTTCCGCAATCGTGGCCCCTGATTCCCTGCCACGTACCCTCCTCGGCTTTATCGCCAGCGTTGTTATTATAGCCCAGAGCCGGACGTTGTCAACACTGCTTTTCCGCTGTGGTCGGGTTTCTGGCCGGGAGAGAAAAACAGAGCAGCGGCCTATTGGTACAGGCCGCTGCTCACAATCGTCCCACGCCCTTCTCCGGCACATTCGCCTCGTTTTGACGGTTGCTCCGTCTGACCTCGCTCTCAATCAACAGTGACCAAGATGCGCTCTAGTGAGGCGATGTCGGTGGCTATGAAACGGCTGACGCACTTTCCATGCTTTCACCCTTATTTTACGCTAAATTTCCCTCGTTGTCAATAGGTCTAACCTTAAAATTTGGCGAGTTAATCCGAAAATCCTCCCGATCCGCGTTCTCCCGGCAAGGATTGGCAGCGCGGACAAAAGTGCGTGCCGCGATGGCTCACCTTGATGCGTTTGATAGTCACGCCGCAGCGCGGGCAAGGTTGCCCCGCGCGCCCATAGACCGCCAGATGGTGGGCGAACTCGCCCGCCCGGCCATCCGCTTGTTGATAAGCCGCGTCCGGCAACGTCGTGCCGCCACTGGCGATGGCCGCCCGCAGCACGGCCCGGATAGCGCGGTGCAGCCGCCGTACCTCGGCAGGAGTGAGCGTATCGGCTCGACGCAGCGGATGGACGCCAGCCCGCCACAGCGCCTCGTCGGTGTAAATGTTGCCCAGACCGGCCAGGAAGCGCTGGTTGAGCAGCAACGGCTTGATGCGCCCGCGCCGCTGCGCCAGCATCTCCCCCAGATGTGCGACTGTGAAACTGTCCGCCAGCGGCTCGGGGCCCAACTCGTCCAACATGCCAGATGGATCATCCACCAGATGCAGCCGCCCAAACTTGCGCTGGTCGGAGAAATACAAGGTTCGCCCATCATCCAGGGAGAACAACACGCGGACGTGCCGGTCGTCGAGGGGTTCTCCCGGCCCCAGCACCAACCGCCCGGTCATGCGCAAATGCACCAGCAACGTGTCGCCGCCGCTCAACGCGATCACCACCCACTTCCCGCGCCGGCCCACTCCGATGACCGCCTGGCCCGTGAGACGACCGGCAAAAGCAGTCGGGTTGGACGAGACGACGCTGCGTGCCCAGCGCACATCTACCCCGACGACTGTGTGTCCGACCAGAGACGCTCGCAATCCCTGGGCCACTGTCTCAACTTCGGGTAACTCGGGCATGATGCAATCGTATGTATCTACCGTCTTGTGAGCCTGGTGCAACGGATAGACAGCGGATAAGCGGATAGGTGGTTCCCTTCATCCGTTTATCCGCTTTCCATTCGATGCCTCAACCCCTGTAAACAAATGCATGCTGCCATTATAAGCGTGGCCGCTCTGCCTGTCAATGCAGTTGCCGGTTGACAGCCTCCCATCCTGATGTTACAATCTCAATCTAGTGCGAGATTCGCTATGGCCCAAGACACACACATTCACCTATCGCCGTCCACCGACGAGACAATCCCTACACGCCACCATTGGCACCTCGGAGATACCCAACCTGTGATGCGCACCACTTCCTACCCTACAGCGCCGCCGCCACCTCCAACTCGGCGTCACCGCCGTTCCTGCCTCTCTACGTTTATCCTGCTCCTGTTCGTCGCCGGGGGAGTATCTGTGGCGGGGTACGCCTTTTGGCAGTGGACCGCCACCCGGCCGCGCACCAATATCCTCGTCCTCGGCCTCGACTGCCGGCCCGATCAGGGCTACGTCACTCGCTCCGACACACTGATCCTGGCGACAATCTACCCGCCTGGCCCGTGCGCCGCGCTGCTCTCTATCCCCCGTGATCTCTACGTCGAAATCCCTGACCACGACGCCGACCGCATCAACACCGCCCACTTCTGGGGCGAAAACGAGGCTGAGGGAGGCGGGCCGGCGCTGGCTATGCAGACCGTGGCGCAAAATTTCGGCGTGCCGGTACACCACTACGTGCGCCTGGACTTTGACACCTTCCGCGCCATCGTGGACAGTGTCGGCGGCGTGGACGTCATCGTCGAAAAACCTGTCGTGGACGACGCCTATCCCACCGACGACTATGGCGCCATCCACATCGAAATCCCCGCCGGGCCGCAGCACATGGACGGTGAGACGGCTCTGCGTTACGCCCGCTCCCGCCACGGCTCCTCCGACTTTGACCGGGCCAGGCGTCAGCAGCAAATCCTCGTCGCCCTGGCCCACTGCCTGATCGAGCCCGAGGTGTGGCCCCATCTACCTGCCATCTACCAGGTCGTGATGGACAACGTGGACACCGACCTGACGACCTGGGACCTGTTGCTGCTGGCCCCCACCATCTACCGCGTCGGGCCGGACGGTATTGAGCACCGCGTCATCGGCCCCGAAATGACCGATCCCTGGACCACCCCCACCGGCGGGGCCGTGCTGCTCCCGCGCTGGGAGGCCATCAATCCCCTGTTGCAAGAATTGTTCACGCCGTAGAAAACATGAAACATTTACTCGCCATCCTGGCCATCCTGACCCTCTGCGCGGCGTGTACGGAACCGCCCGTTCCTCCGTCCCCCACCCC
>Ga0136651_10001922_pt1 | contig 11401 bp, 8 predicted proteins | sample Mar14236cmmetaG_FD_94867 | JGI IMG/M metagenome (GOLD analysis project Ga0136651, IMG submission 94867) | Marine hydrothermal vent microbial communities from Guaymas Basin, Gulf of California to study Microbial Dark Matter (Phase II) - Marker... ...
ATCAGGCTCCCACGGGTGTTGTTGGGTTTGCTGGTGGGTTGTGCTCTTGCCATTTCTGGTGGAACCATGCAAGGGCTGTTTCGCAACCCGCTAGCGAGTCCGTACGTCCTGGGGATCGCCAGTGGTGCCTCAACCGGCGCATCTCTAGTGATCCTATTAGATCTACGCGGGGCTCTCTTCCTCCCGTTGGGGGCCTTTATAGGAGGTTTTATCTCGGCAGGGATCGTTTACCGCTTGGCACAGGAACGGAGCAAGAAGACCTCGGTCTACACGCTAATCCTCGCTGGGGTAGCCGTGGGGGCTCTCTTTTCAGCTGTGACTAGCTTTATTATCTTCTTGAGTTCAGGTACCGAGCGGATGACCGACCTTATTTTTTGGATCATGGGGGGATTGGGACGAGCTAATTGGACCTACCTGAGCGTGTTATTCCCAATCGTCATGTTTGGCAGTCTGGTACTAATGATCTTCTCGCGCGACCTAAACGCGTTGGCCATGGGAGAAGAAGGGGCGTTCCACCTGGGGATCAACCCGGAGACGAGTAAGCGCATCATGCTGGGAGTGGCCACTCTCCTTACCTCATCTGCGGTGGCTTTCGCTGGCACAATCGGATTCGTTGGGCTGATTATCCCTCATATCATGCGACTGGTCATGGGACCTGACCACCGATTTCTCTTGCCGGCGACGGCCATGGCTGGAGCTATCTTTCTCGTTTGTGCGGACATGGCAGCGCGCACAGTTGCCAGCCCCGCTGAGATGCCAGTGGGAATCATTACCGCATTCCTTGGGGCTCCTTTCTTCCTGTATCTCTTGAAAAGGAAGGGGGCGCGTATGTGATGAAGATCACAGTTGATGGTCTGAGATTCTCCTACAATGGCTCTCCTCTTCTCGATGGGATCGATCTGACCGTCTCTAAAGGAGAGATTCTTGCCATTGTGGGGCCGAACGGGTCGGGAAAGACAACACTCCTTAAGAACATCTCAGGGGTTCTCACTCCTGATGACGGTGTAGTCTATCTGGATATGAAGCAAGTAACTACCCTGTCGCCTCGGGGAATTTCTCGTTACCTGACAGTCGTGGAACAAGAACGCGAGGTTGGATTCGATTTTACCGTTCGTGAAGTGGTTGCTATGGGGCGTATCCCTCATCAAGGTCGATTCGAGAGAGAAACAACAAAGGATGCACAGCAAATCAGAGAAGCTATGGAGCTTGCTCGCGTAACCTCCTTTGCTAACCGTTCCATCCAAGAGCTTTCAGGAGGGGAAAAACAGCGTGTCTTCCTGGCAATGGCTCTGGCACAGAATCCACACGTGCTCTTGTTGGACGAACCGACCACTTACCTCGATATCAATTATCAGCTTCAGATCATGAAGATCGTCTGTCAACAGGCCACAGCAGGTTTAGCCGTTCTGATGGCCATCCACGACCTCAATCTAGCTGCGCAGTACGCAGATAGGGTGGCTATACTGCACCAAGGGCAGCTGTTAGCCATCGGTAAGCCGGTGGATGTTTTGACAGAGGTTAATATCAAGCAGGCCTTCCAGGCCGATGTAGTTGTAGGCAAGAACTCCGTAACGAATTCCATCTATATCAGCACAGTCCCTCAGAAGTTAGAAACACCGACATCGTTAGGCAAATTGCATATCATCTGCGGGGGAGGAAGTGGCGCGAGCGTACTTCACGCTCTCGCCAATTGCTTTTCCTTAAGCGTGGGAGTCGTTTCTCCATTGGACTCTGATTTCCAGGTAGCTCAACACTTAGGCGCCAAGCTCATAACGGAGGCTCCTTTTGCCCCCATCTCCCCAAGGGCGTACAAGGAAAACCTCGCCGCAATGCGATCAAGTGATGGTGTGGTCATTTGTGAAACACCGTTTGGTCCCGGGAATCTACTGAACTTGCGTGCCGCTTTACAGCTGGAGAACAAGGCTAGTATCTACATTCTTAACCCAGAAGGGATCGAAGAAAGGGATTATACAGGCGGACAAGCAACGAAACTGATCCGGCGGCTTGTAAGATCCGGGGCCGTTCCAGTAACTGCTGTGGAGAAACTTAGAAGACATCTCATTTCGGGGCAGTACAATAGCGATTGCCGCATGAATCGACAATCAACGTCCCAGAGGAGCAAGCCCCAAGGCACGAAGACGACAAGAGGGCCCAAAGATAGGGCTGTGTAAACGACCGAGGGTTCGCGTGCCGACAAGACTAGAGTTTCCCAGCAGTGGACCACCTCTTGCTGCTGCGTTGCACGCAGACCGGTGATCGAACTTGCGCGGTTGCGTTACCAGTTCGCTAATACTTATCGTGCAGGGAAAGAGCCTGTCACTTTATGCTCATCGTGTGAAATAGCGCCTATACTTGACAAGAGGAGAGATTTCTGATAGATTGATCATGTTGGGACGGTAATACTGGTATTGCCAGTTCGCTGCTTGGAGGAAGACCGAATGCTATGTAGCGCACAACCTTATCGATGTCTCAAAGCTTGCGTATTCCTAAGTTTCCTAGCACCAAAGAATCCTCTCAGCATGAAACAAGCAAATATAGCACCGGGGATATCCTATGCTGCTATCCCAAACAGAATGGGGAGGTGATTGCAGACAAGAGCTGTGAGAGCGTGAGATCGCAGTAGTAGGGAAGAAGAACAGCATTATCAAGGAGGTATCGAATGAAGAGAATACTAGTAGTAGCTATCTCCATTTTCGTGAGTGGTCTGTTGCTAGGAGTAGTTTCAGGATGGGCAGCTGGTGACACCATCATTATTGGGATCCATCAGGATGCAACAACACTTGACCCGGGCAATCACCGTGACAGGACAGCTGAGACTATAATCCGCAACATGTACGATGGTCTTGTCACCCGAACAACTGACATGGTGGTTGTTCCGCAATTGGCCGAGTCGTGGGAAGTAGTTTCTCCCACCGAGTGGGTTTTCCATCTCAGGAAGGGAGTCAAGTGGCATGATGGGGAATCGTTTACTGCTGAGGATGTGAAGTTCACTATTGACCGCTTGGTGAAAGAAGGGATGATCAATGGGATAACATCACCGCGCAAGAGCCTCCTTGGCACAGTTAACGGGGCGGAGATAATTGATACGTACACGGTAAAGCTTACTCTTGATGCACCAATGGGACATCTGCTGGCGTTCCTCCCGTTTCAAGAGATTGTAGCGAAACACTACGTAGAGAAAGTCGGCGATGACTACCTTGCTGAGCATCCGATGGGAACAGGCCCGTTCAAGTTCGTGCGCTGGGATAAAGGGACTCAAGTCGTAATGGAACGCTTTGATGATTACTATGGTGGCTCTCCGGATATTTCGCCAGTCGGCCCAGCGCGGGTGAAGACGGTGATCTTCAAGGTCATACCGGAGACCTCAAGTCGAATCTCGGCTCTGTTGGCGGGAGAGGTAGATATCATCACGAAGGTACCGACCGACCTTATGGGCCAGATCGAGGCCTCTTCCAACGCAACAATTGCTACATGCAATGGAACACGCAGTTACTTTGTTGGGATGAACTGCGCCAATGGCGTATTCGCAGATAAGAAGGTACGCCAGGCGATGAACTACGCGATCGATATGCAAAAAATCGTTGACACTTTCTACTCTGGCCTGGGTGTAGTAATCCCAACCATTCTCTCGCCCAACGCCTTCGGCTACGCGGATCTCTCTCCCTACGCGTATGACCCCAAGAAGGCCAAGGAGATGCTGGCCGAGGCTGGATATCCAAACGGCTTCTCTGTTGTGATTGACACAGAAGACTTCATCAAGGATGTAGCTCAAGCCTATGCTCAGATGCTGCGCGAGGTGGGTATCAATGCCTCTGTCCAGGTCTGGGAGTGGAGCATCCTCAAACCGGAACTGCTTGCTAGCAAGCGGCAGATGTGGCTTGCAGACTGGGGGAATGGGAGTATGGATCCGCAGGGGCTCTTCGTGCCAAAACTGGGGACAGGAGCACGGGGAAACTACACCGGGTATTCCAACAAAACCCTTGATCTCTTGTTCAGTCTATCGCAAATCACGTCTAACCTCACTGAGCGGGCCGAATGTTTCATCCAAGGTCAGAAGATTGTTTACGAAGATTGCCCCATGATTTGGGGGTATGTAACCAAGGAGGTATACGGAGTATCAAGACGTGTACAAAACTGGACTCCAAGCCCAGACAGCCGGATCAACCTACATGATGTAGCCGTCTCTGATTGAGGAGGCGCTGTAGGTTATGCAAAGGACCGCGAGGACTGCGTAGCAGTCCTCGCGGGATTCCTTAATTTTACTCTAGGGGAGTTTTCCTGGTGACTTTTTCGTATATTGCTAGAAGAATCTTGCAGACGATTCCTGTTTTTATCGGGATTACCCTCATTGTATTCCTTATCATGCACCTAACCCCTGGAGACCCCGTGGAAATCATGATGGGAAGGGGCAGCGTGGTAACCACAGAGCAAATAGAACAGATCCGGCATGAGTTAGGGCTCGATCAGCCTCTCTATGTACAATACCTTAGCTTTCTAGGGGGGGTGCTTCGCGGCGACTTTGGCCGGTCTATTATCCAACGCGCTCCCGTAATGCATCTGATTGCTGATCGGCTTCCAGCAACATTTGAACTTACTATCTTCTCGATTATTATATCATTAATCATTGCAATCCCAGTAGGTATTATCTCATCAGTAAAGAGGTATTCTTTTCTTGATCACATTGGCACGGTGTCAGCTCTTGCGGGAGTTTCATTGCCTAGCTTCTGGCTGGGATTGCTCCTCATCATCGTCTTTTCCGTGAAGCTCAAAATCCTTCCCGTTACAGGGAGGGCCAACTATGGGTATGGGCTTGTCCCTATTACCAACTTCTTGTTGATCGATGCAGTCATTACCGGGAATTGGGGTGCATTAGGAGATGTCATCCGCCACCTCCTGTTACCCGCTATCACTTTGGGCTCTTATATGGCGGCCCTGACCATGCGGGTGACTCGCTCTAGTATGCTCGAAGTCCTATCCCAAGACTACATCCGCACAGCCTGGGCAAAGGGGCTCTCCCATAAGGTTGTTATCCTGAAACATGCGCTGCGCAATGCCCTTGTGCCCACAGTGACGGTTGTCACACTTAATATTGGCATCTTATTAGGAGGCAACATGATAGTCGAAAGTGTCTTTGGTTGGCCTGGCCTAGGACGCCTCGTGATCAACGCCGTCTATACACGTGATTACCCTCTGATACAGGGGTCGGTATTGATCTACGCGTTGACCTATGTAGTAATGAACTTTGTTGCAGATCTGCTCTACGCGGTTCTCAACCCGAAGGTCAGGTTCTAGATGGGTTGTCAAGGATAAATCATGGGAATTAAACAGTTTTGGAAGCTATATCGAAAGAATAGGGCCGCAGTCCTTGGAATGATCCTGACCATTTTCTTCCTCCTCATGGCGATCTTCGCCCCATTCATCGCACCCCAAGACCCCAACACGGGAAAGCTTACGGAACGATTGGACCCCCCTTTTTGGATGGAAGAGGGGAGTACAAAACACCTGCTTGGCACCGATTCTCTTGGGCGTGATATCCTCAGTCGTGTCATTTACGGTGCAAGGGTATCCATCCTGATTGGGATCGTTGTCGTCTCGATCGCAACTATTACTGGTGTGATAATCGGACTCGTTTCCGGATACTTTGGCGGGAAGATCGACGCTATCATTCAGCGTATCGTAGATACGCTTTTAGCCTTTCCTTATCTGATCTTTGCCTTAGCAATTATGTCCGTACTTGGCCCGGGGTTAAAAAACATCATTCTGGCTCTTGTATATAAGGAATGGGTGACTCCCTGCCGCGTCATCCGTGGCGACGCCTTGGTCGCCAAGGAAGAGAACTATGTGGAGGCTGCACGAGCGATGGGGGCGAGTAACTGGCATATCCTGATTCGATCCCTTCTACCTAACGTGATGGCTTCTGTAATCGTTGTCGCATCCCTGCGGATCGCCTGGGTCATCTTGATGGAAGCATCCTTAAGCTTTCTCGGTTTGGGGGTACAGCCTCCGACAGCCACATGGGGAGGCATGGTTGCCGGGGGGCGCGATTACATCTTTCAAGCCTGGTGGATCACTACATTCCCGGGAATTGCCATCTTCCTCCTCGTAATGGGGGTAAACCTGATGGGGGAAGGTTTGCGAGATGCGTTCGATCCAAAGCTGACAAGAGGGAAGTAATAAACGATGGAAAAGACTTATCCTATTCAGACGCTCGATCTTGCAGGAAACCCGTACGAGCTCGGGACGGGGCTGTCTCGTACTCTTGCAAAGAATCCTTCCCGTCTCAGCAAGTTTCAGAGGTTCGTCGCACAGGAGAACATCCAGGTAAGAACGCTTCCTATCTATACAGAACAGGCCTTCAACAAGGTGTTTGCCCTGCTTAAGCAGCGGTCTCCAGGAATCACCGAATGGGTGGAGGGCATGGCAAGCAAGCTTGGCATTCCCGCAAAAGAACTCTTTTTATTTAGCATAGGGGGATATTTCAGCGATATGGCGCGCACTCTTAATCTGCGAAGAGATGGGTGCAGTACATTCTCGGTGTCCCACTCAGATCAGGGCCCAATCATTGCCAAGAACCGCGATTCCAAAGCTGCTTATGGTCCTTGGCAGGTAGCGATTCGTGTGCGTCCGCAGAAAGGATTTGGCTACCTGGCAATGACCACATACGGGGTTCCGGGTGTGAATAGCAGCGGCATGAACGAACATGGACTAGCCGTTGCGGATACGCACGTGACCTCCTCTGATATCGGCCCTGGTCTTCCCCGGTTTGCTCTTACAGAGAAGATCCTTACGCAATGCACACGGGTGGATGAAGCTCTCGGAATGATCATGAAAGAACCCCTGATGGGTCGAGGAAACTTGATCCTTGCTGATGCTCAAGGAGCATTAGGGGTGGCCGAGTTGGGCCACTGTAGACGAGCCGTGCGAAGTTGCACCTCTGGATACCTCATCAATACCAACCATTTTACTGACCCGCTGCTGCAAGACGCCTTTTTGGAGACCAATCCAGTTTCACTTAAGGGAACAAGTGAGGCACGGTATTCCCGCCTGTCTGAGCTTCTCTCTACTGACACCCATACCCTTGCAGGAGCAAAGCAAATCATGGCCTACCACGGAGGCGCCCTTGACTCCCTGTGCCGACACGAAGAGCTGGAACCTCCCTATCGTACAATCTCAACTGTATTCTATCTTCCACAACAGAGGAAGATGATCTTTTCCGACGGTTATCCATGCATGGCACAGTACCGAGAGCTGGTATGGCAGTGATTGCTTGTATTCAGTGTTTGACAAGATGGATTCTGACGGTATTATTTGGTGTTACTGGTAATACCAACAAAGTACAAAGGAGGGGAGAATGACAGATCACCCATGGCTGACGTATCAACCGAAGAAGAGCACACTGGTTGCTGAATGGGTTTTAGAGCAGATTCGCTCGCAGGTCTACCCCGAGGGAGCTAAGCTCCCTTCCGAGCGGGAGATCGCACAGACACTCGGCATGAGCCGACCGCCAGTCCGGGAGGCGCTGAGTGCATTACAGATCGCCAGAATCGTCGAGATTCGGCCGGGTGATGGGACCTACGTTAAGAGCGCCACCCCTGCAAACGAGATGGTAAGCAATACCATGTCGGTACTTGAGGAAAGCGAAAGCCCATTTGAGGTGATGCAAGCACGGCGCGTACTAGAGGAGGGAATCGTTAAAATTGCAGCTGCACTAGCCACAACCGAGGATGTGGGGAGGTTAGAGCAAGTTTTGGAAAGAATGCAGGATGCTGTAGAGCACGGCGATCTCTCCCATTACTTCCAAGCGAACCGCGAGTTTCACCTTGCCATCGCCACAGCTACCCATAATTCTGTCCTCCGGAAACTCCTTAACTCTCTGCTAATATCGGAAGAAAAAAAGCTGTGGCAGGAATCCATTCAACGGTATCTCACCGATCCAGATCATATCAAGGCGTATGTAGAGCGACATCAGCGTCTTCTCGAGGCGATTAAACGGGGAGATGCCGATCTAGCTGTCCACGAAATGCACGAACACTTCTCTGGCACTGTCGAAGAGGTACGCGATTATCTGTAGGGGGGGATATTGGAAAGCCAAGAACATTCGCTAATTGCATGTGCCAAGGCGATCGATCAGTTGATTACAGTCGATGTTGGCAGTCGCGGAATAATTGATAAACTGTATCAGGCTGCTCAAGTGTTGTCTTCCAAGCCGCTTGTTCTGACAGCGGCCGAGGCATTGCAACGTGCGTTACGCAATAAGGATGTCGTGTTCATCGCTACCGGTTGGCCGGACCGGACAGCGGTCGATCTCACAATTGCCGAAACAGATGGACCTTCAGGAGCAGCCGTTCTTGCACGCGCCCTCCACCGTGCGTTTGGAGTGATCCCTATTCTTCTCACTGAGGAACAACTGGTCCCTGGTTTGTGCGAGGTCGTTGGTTCCGCTGGATTGAAGGTCCTGTCTTCGCAGTCGGTACTTCGCACCCGTCATTCTAAGGGCCCGATTCACGCAGCGACTGTCCTGCCGTTTCCAATCTCTCAACCAGAGGCGCAACGCGAAGCAAAACGCCTGTTTGATCTCTACTCCCCTGGTGCAGTCATCGTAATCGAGAAGGGAGGAATGAACGAGGTTGGTGTCATCTACTCCTGCCGCGGCGAGGAAACCACGGCAACAATCGCTAAAGCTGACCAACTCGTCATCGAAGCACGAGAACGCGAGATCCTTACAGTGGGTATCGGAGACGGCGGGAACGAGATTGGCATGGGAGTGATTCGCAACGAAGCTGAAGAGATCCTGACGCAGGGTATTGGTCGAAGTGTCCCTGGCGGTTTCGCTTCCAGTGTTCTTACGGATACGTTGGTAGTTGCTGCTGTTTCGAACTGGGGTGCTTACGGGATTGCAGCGTGTTTGGGTGTGCTGTTGGAAGATCAAGATATTTTCCATGATGAGAGCGTAGAACGGCGCGTTCTCGAATGTTGTGCACACACTGGCTTCATCGACGGGGTCACGGGGTATGTTGAAGGAAGCGTGGACGGCATCCCCATGGATGTACATCTTGCCCTGGTGAGGATCCTGGAGTCAATCGTTAACCAAGCCCTGAGAAGGAGTAGAACATGAGCTGGATCACTGTGTGTGGAGGAGGAAACGGTGCACATGCCCTAGTGGGAACCGTTTTACTGAGGGACCCGACAACTCATATCCGACTGTATTTGCCACTTGAAGATGAACAAAGGCGTTTTACAAAGGCGCTTTCCTCGCACTCCTCGTTTGAGCTGCAAGTTGCAGGGGAGGTTTACAGTGTAGCGTCAGACCGGATACACGTTACACGGGATCCCGAAGAAGCAGCGTGTTCGTCGATAATCATCATGATCGTACCGGCGTTTGCCCATGGGGCAATCCTTTCACAATTAGCACCGTATTTATCGAAGGGCAGCACTATTGTTGCCTTGCCAGCCCGCAGCGGCCTGGAATACCAGGCACAAGACATACTTGGAACAATCAGCCAAAATGGCTGTGTCCTAGTTGGTTTCCAGACACTTCCCTGGGCCTGTCGCACCGGAGAGTTCGGACATTCGGTGACCATCTATGGAACCAAGAACAGAGTGGGGGCTGCCTGCCTACCAGCAAAGGAAATCGGGGAGAAGGCGAGAGTTTTCTCCACGCTATTGGGCATAAATGTGATCCCCTATCAATCGATGCTAGAGCTCAGTCTGGCGAATACCGGCCAGTTGATTCATCCTGGCATCATGTACAGTGTCTTCGCCGATCGTCTCGAAGAAGTCTTCCCTTCAGAAGCTATTGTCCCATTATTCTACGCCAGCGTCGATGACAAAGCAGCAGAGTTTCTATCCCAGATGAGCAAAGAGGTACTCACCATCAAGAAAGTAGTAGAAGAACGCTTGCCCAGCTTCGAAATGCCCGGCGTCGTTCATCTATCTCAATGGCTTAACCAATCGTACGGCGAAGAGATTCTAGATATCTCAAGCCTAGCAAAGCAGTTCCAGACAAATCAGGGGTATCAGACGTTCAAGGTCCCAGTGAAGAAGTCTAACGACGGTTATCGGGTAGATGTTAATACGCGTTACCTGACAGAAGATGTCCCGTTCGGTCTGTTGGTGACGAAAGGGATCGCCTCAGTGGCGGGTGTTGAGACCCCGATGATCGATGAGGTGATCACCAACACCAGTGCGTGGATCGGTAAGGAATACCTCGTCGATGGGAAACTTATTGGGCGCGACATGGTGACAACGCGTGCCCCACAGCGCTACAAGATCGATTCTTTGCAAGAGTTAGTTCGATAAGAAACTTGAATCACGGAGGGATACACATTGGACAAGCAAGTCAACAAGAAGCGGCGAGTCTTGGCAGGATCGATGGAACCCTGTGTCCATACGCTGGGGACGGAGAAGTTCGCCGAGTGGCTGGAAGACCTCGGGGTAAGCTACGTAGCCGTCAAGTTGGGTCCGGCGGTCACCATTGACGAGCTCCTTAACAAGGTTCAGGAGTCACACCCTGAAATAGTAGCTATCTCCTACCGACTAGGGGATTTACACGTGGATGAGATCGTATCCGAGTTGGTTGAGAAGGCTATGAGTCGCGGCCTTGGCCCGAAGCAAAGTGGGATTCGCTATGCGTTCGGTGGGACGCGCCCTGCGGCCAACCTTGTACGGGCAATGACCGGGCGAGAGACGATGCCGGATCGGTTCTCCCCTACTGAGGATCGGCACTTTGACCTTGAAGCGATCGCCAAGCAATATGCTGAGAAGGAAGGATTCAAAGACTTCTTCGAGATCATTGTGGATGACTATGTCACAATGGAAGAGCTAGAGCAGTTTGCCAAGCGAACACCAGCGGTGAAACACGAGGAACTAAGCTGGTCGGACGAGTTGCTCGAAAGGATTCAGCAAGTCCGTGAGCGAGAGAATCGTCCCATCCTCCGAGCACACATCGGAATCGCGTCTGAATCCCTCAATCCGACCATCAAAGGTGTAGAAGAATTAAGCGACGCCAAATGCCTTGAGATCATATCATTGGCACCTGATCAGTCGTCCCAGGCCTTCCTTGCCAAGTTCGTACGAGGAGAAGAGGACCCAAACGAGCATCCTTGTGGGCAAGGAGGAGCTCCCATTACCAGCAAGGAAGATCTTCTAGCCCTCAAAGGAGCGACCAAGCGGGGAAACTTCCCTCTCTCTAGAATCTACTCAGGCACGGACGAATTAGGTGAAGTAGCAAAGATCTTTGAAGAAACAATCAACATGGCGTTTCCAGCCGTGCCTATCTTCTATTACAACCAGCTGGATGGACGAGGCCCTTTGTCCATCTGGGATGGTTTTGTCGAGCACTTCAACGTCATGCGCTGGTGGGCGTCAATTGGCAAGCCGCTTGAGATCAACGATCCACATC
>Ga0136651_10001923_pt1 | contig 11400 bp, 6 predicted proteins | sample Mar14236cmmetaG_FD_94867 | JGI IMG/M metagenome (GOLD analysis project Ga0136651, IMG submission 94867) | Marine hydrothermal vent microbial communities from Guaymas Basin, Gulf of California to study Microbial Dark Matter (Phase II) - Marker... ...
CTCGCGATGGTTCCGGACATACCCATGATGAGCGAAGACCGCTTTCGAAGGCGCGAAAATGCCTGGCGGCAAAAGGACATGCATTCCGACGATGATATCCTGAAGGAAATCCCGCGTTGGGCGCAGCGCGGAGTTGCGGCGATATACGGCAGGCTTATCGATACCAGCAACGACGGCAGCGATATCTGGCCCAACCGAGCCGCCGTCAAAGCCGTGATCGAGGGTATTGAAGAGTGACTTCCGGGGTTTGATTAATGAAGTAAATAGACATTCACCGGGCTGATTAATAACCGCGTCTACTCCCAAAGGCCGAGTCTGAAAACAGATGGATCGAGTTGGTCGGTTCTCGATTTAGACGCGATCTTCGGTAGTGAGGCTATGAATGCGGGACACGATTTTACGCTGTTCGCAGCGGACTGACCGTTCGTCCGGACAGCAGGAAACCGGCCGTAAGAGCAGGGACCGCCGTTGGCTACTGTGGCGCTGTTGGCAAAGCTGACAGAGTGCCGCCCAACACGCGACGCTCCCTCTATATTCGTGTTGCACTTGCCGCGTGAATTCGCCATACTAGTAGCACAATCAGACAATAGCTAATAATCGTCTTTGAAAAGCCTCGCTTTTGTCGCTGCATCGCGGTGTTTCACATAGGATGAGGGCTATTTTGGAATGAAGAAACATTTTCGTCGGGAAGGTAAAGAGCAAATGAGGATTAAAAGGCGGGCATTAGTAATTTGTGTGTGTTTATCGGCAATTGTGGCTGAGTGTGCGGCCCAGGGAAACAAGGCTGAGCGGATACTCGAGGAAACCGGCGTCAAAGGCGGGCTTGTGGTCCATTTGAACTGCGGGGACGGAAGGCTGACCGCCGCGCTGCGGGCAAACGGCAGATACCTGGTTCATGGATTGGACAAGGACGAGGTGAAACTCGCAGAGGCGCGTCAGTACATAAGCAATCGGGGCCTTTACGGGGAAGTCACTGTCGAGCAGTGGTCTGGGAATGCTTTGCCATACAATGATAACGTGGTCAACCTTTTGGTTGCCGATGATCTGGGCGAAGTTCCCATGGGCGAGATAATGCGCGTTCTGTGCCCGAACGGAGTTGCTTACGTCAAGGGCAGGAAGACGGTGAAACCAAGGCCCGACGACATCGACGAGTGGACACATTTTCTCCACGATGCCGACGGCAACGCGGTGGCCCAGGACAAGCAGGTGGCGACGCCGAAGCATCTCCAGTGGGAGGCCGAGCCCAAGCGCACCAGGGACCACGACGGGCAGGCCAGCATAAGCGCGATGACTTCCTCCAACGGGCGCATCTTCTACATACTCGACGAGGGACCGACGTCGCTTATGCATCATCCGGCACAGTGGAAACTCATCGCCCGCGACGCCTTCAACGGCAAGCTGCTGTGGAAGCGCGACATCGATTTCTGGATCACGCATTTGCACTCGTTCCGTTCCGGCCCGGCCCAACTGCCGCGGCTGCTGGTCTCCGTGGGCGACCGCGTATACGTGACCCTTGGAATCGACGCACCGGTGTCAATGCTCGACGCGGCGACCGGAAGAACCATCCTGACCTACGCCGGATCGGAGAAAACCGAGGAAATCATCTACTACGATGGTATGCTGCTGACAGTCGCCGGCGATCTCGACATCATGAACAAGCAAGCCCCAAAGATCTCAGGCTACTGGGAGCTCACCGTCGACCGAGAGCCCGAGGTGGAAAAGTCGGTAGTTGCGTATCGGGCAGGCACGGGAGAGCTTCTCTGGAAGAAGACGGGGGATAACCTCGCACGCATTACCCCGCTTTCCCTGACGGCGCACAAAGGTCGCGTGTTCTTCCTGGACAACGAGAGACTCCACTGCGTAAGCTCGAAGACCGGGGACGACCTGTGGGAAGCGCCGATGCCCACGAAGGGCCTGTTCCTGAACAATTACGCGCCGACCGTGGTCGCCCATGACTATGTGGTGATGTGTCTTACCTGGAACAGGCTTCGGTCGTTTTCGATTCCCGACGGAAGCAAGTTGTGGGAGCACAAGGGGTCCATGGGATTCGCCTCGCCGGGAGACCTTTTTGTCATCGACGGACTGGCCTGGACTATACCGCTTACTTCGGCGATATGGAACGGCAGCAAGCTGGACAACGAAGGCAAGCCGACAACCGGCATCCCGATACCCAAAGAGAACTTTATGGGCAACGGCGGCAAGGAAATCTGGGGCGTCGATATTCACACTGGCGAGGTCAAGAGGACCTTTACCAGGGCGGACGTGCTTCCCGGAGGCCATCACCACCGGTGCTATCGCAACAAGGCCACCGAACGTTATCTTATCTGCAGCAGGCGCGGCCTGGAATACGTCGACCTGGAGGGCGACAATAACATCAACAACTGGTGGGTGCGCGGCGTATGCCAGTACGGGGTCATGCCATGCAACGGCCTGATGTATTTGCCGCCGCATCCGTGCCAGTGCTTCAACGACATCAAGTTCGACGGATTTCACGCCCTGGCCGCGTCGACAAGTAAATGTTCACGTGACATCCAACCAAGGTTGGTCAAAGGCCAAGCGTACGGGAAAGTCGTTTGTAGTGTGCCCGTAAGGGCATTAGAAGATAACGCCTTACGGCGTCACTACGAACGGCAAAATATGATCTGGGCGCCGCCAGTGCCGAACACCGATCGGGACGAGTGGCCGACCTATCGTCACGATATTACCCGCAGCGGATGCGCGAGCACAAACGTCCCGGCCGATCTTGCGACGAAGTGGACCGCCGGCCTCGGAGGCAAGCTTACCGGCGTCGTTGTGGCGCAGAACAAATTGCTCGTGAGCGCCGTCGATGAACAGATTATCCACTGTCTCGACGCAGCCGACGGAAATCGGTTGTGGAAGTTCTTCGCCGCCGGGCCTGTTGATTCGCCGCCGACTATCTGCGGGTCGATGGCGATCTTCGGATGCCGCAGTGGTCATGTTTACGCTCTGCGCTTGTCCGACGGCGAGTTGGTCTGGCGCTTCAGGGCGGCGCCGGTTGACAGGCGCACGGTGGTCCGAGACAGAGTCGAATCGGTCTGGCCCGTGCACGGCAGCGTTCTGGTCGTCAACGGCACGGTGTATTTCGCCGCCGGATACAGTTCATATCTCGACGGAGGAATCCGAATCTACGGTCTCGACGCCGGGACCGGAGATATCAAGTGCACCGCGACACTAAGCTCGGACGGAGCGAGCAAGGACGGGTCGCTGCCTGACGTGCTCATATCGGACGGCCAAAACATCACGATGCGTTTCAGAAACTTTGACCTGTCGCTGAAAGAGATAAAGCGGCCGAGACCGACGACGATGATGACCAACACGGGCCTGCTGGAGGATTGCTGGGGACACAGGTGGAACTGGGATCTCGGCGGCGGTGACACGTTCGGCAAGCTGCTCGCCTTCAACGGGGAAACCGCTTACGGCGTGCAAACGTATTACACGTTTCTGAAGTATGACAAGACAATGCAGCCCGATACGCACTCCGGACACCTCCATCAGAAATACAGCAGATATGCGCCGGGGCAATTCCCCACGGGGACCAGGTTGTTCGCAAGCGCAAACAGTAATAAGCAGAATAATACGAAGCAGAAAAGACAGAAACGCACGCTCGCCGCCAACAGCCACAAGTGGAACAGAAAGGCGCCCATTCAGTATCGCGCGATGCTGCTGGCCGGCGATCTTCTTTTTGGGGCCGGCTGGAAAGACTCTGAGAAGATTTTCGCCGGCGACCCTCGCAGCAAAAACGATTCGGTGCTCGAGGTAATCTCAACCACCGACGGCCGGACTCTCAGACAGTATCCGCTCGACGCCGAGCCGGTCTTCGACGGCATGGCCGCGGCTTACGGCAAACTCTACATGGCCACCAAAGACGGCAATATCATGTGCATGGCCGCAGGAAAATAGAAAATGCGGGTAACAAATAAGCCCGGCGACGTCGTGGTTGACAAACGCGAGCGATCCGTCGGCCGAGGCCGAGGCCGCAGGAGATGTTGTGCCGTTAGCCACTCGGGCCCAATGTGGATTCGGCTGAGGCGACAATTGCGGGTACTCGTGGCGAGTAACTTCAGGTTACGGTCAGCGCTACGACGGCCCCAGAGACACCTTCAGAATCGAAATCCAGAAATTTCCCGGCCCATTCAAACTCAGACAAGTCCAGATCTGGCAAATGAGCAATGGGCTTATCGAGGGTGCAACCTTGCACCGGAACAAGTCAGAAGCGCCAACCCTTTTGTTCTATCAAATCCCACACTCTAATGGGTGTTATCCCGTATTCTCGGCAGAGGTCCGGAATCTTTGGGCGTCCTTGGTTACCATGAGAAGCTTCATGCGATATGACGACGGCCGATTTGAGTTTTGCAAGGGCAACTACAAAAGGATCTGCTTTAAGGTCCTTCCCCAAGAATCTCAGACCTCTCTGCTTCATCGTTTCTGCTAAATCGGCAAGTACGGATTTGAGTTCATCTTGAAACTCACTATCCAGTTCGATAAACATCTCATCACGTTCCGCAGCCCATGTCTTCAGGTCCTCCGGATATTTCAACTCTTGGCGCACCTCTTCTGGCGAGAATAGTTCATGTGATTCGATCAGTCCGTCAATTCGCTCCCAGAACGACGGGAACGATGCAGGACGATACATTTCGAGCCAGGCATCAATAATCGCCGACGTATCCATGCAATAGATCTCTCCCATGGTCAGAAAAGCGCTCCTTCGACATCCCCCAGGCGATGCGGTCCGGTACCAAGAATATCAGATGCCTCAAACGACGTAATCCTTCTGTTTCTAAGAGCTCGAAAAACAAGAGCAGGAAAAAGTTTGCCATTCCTAATGATTACCCGAACCGGTGCCGGAATCTTGATTTCCTTTGTGGCACCAGCGTCAGGCCCAGGAAACAAGTCATTCCTTTCTTGTCGCCAGCGTTCATAGAAAGATCTCGTAGTCATTCCAAGGATCAACAGTCGCCGAAGAATGACTTCCCAACTCACCCAGAACTTCTTTGAGAGCATCGCCAGTTCGTCATCACTCCACTCTGAACGACTTCCATGATCTTGAACTACGTTTGTCTCTGCCAATGCGCCAGCAGGAACAAGTGTTGAACCCGCAACTCGGTTACAGAAAACCTCCGTTCGATCAATCTCTGAAGTGGCTCTGAACGGATTGTGCAGATCACATATGCCACCATCATCCAACAGGATGTGGGCCAGTTCATGAATTAGCGTAAAACATCTTGCAGAATGATGGTCCTTACCATTTACAACAATGACAGGATAGGGCTGTTCAGCTATCGAAAAACCCCGTGCTTCTTTTGGCAGGACTATTAGATTGCGAAGCACTCCGGTCTGAAATACTAGGGTTCCCTTGTCCTCAATCGCGCGCCGCCATGAGCCGAATGCTTCGTGCTTAGTTCTCCATTTCATCTGTTCCCTGATTGAGATGTTGAGCATGCTGCGTATTTGGCCTGCCACCCTATCCGGATCATCACTAAGGCTGAAACGGCTCTCAATCGTAGGCGGCTCTTCATCCAGATCAGACATGAGTTCCAGAGCTTGTTCTCTCCGGTTCTGCGCAAGCCTTATCTCAAACCTTAATGCTGGTGACATCTCTTCAGCAAATTCATCCGGTATTCTTCGAAAGTCTTTGATACTCTCCGGGTCTTCAGGGAGTTCGGGCAGGAAAAAAAGGCCAATTGGACGCATATATGCTCTGGCAAGTTTGCGCAGTTGCTTTATTGTTGGCTGCGAACTGCCCTCTTCCCATTCTTGTACTCGATCAGGCTTGGTGCCCACTTTTCTAGCCACGCTGGGAATGTCAAGTCCCGACGTTTCGCGGGCCCAGAGGAGTATATGTTTCTCAACTTCGACTTTCGGGGAACTGCCCATGGATGTTCCTTTAGAACGAACGCATCAAGCATACTGGAATTATCAGATGCTCAATACTAATACAATACCTAACGCTCTCTGTAAAGAGCTGTTCACAAAACCCGACGACGCAGTAACAGCTTTCTAGGGTGGGGCCTGCCCCACCGCTATCATATCGACGAGACGTGGACTGCGCCTAAACGTTACGTCGGCAGTTCGTACCCTTTTCGTCTGGCTCGTGCGAGGAGCTTGTTGCCCTTGTCGCAATTTGTGAAGCGTTCGGCCGCGGGGTCCCATTTGAGTTTCTCGCCGACCCAGCCGACCTCGCGGGCGATGTTGACCAGGTAGCAGATCGTCGAGCTTCGCTGGCCGTACTCGATGTCGGCGGTACACTTGTCGCGTGTCTTGATGCACTCGACCCAGTTCTCGATATGAGGCTGGGTTTCGGGAACCGCAAGGTGCGCGGGCCTGGTCGAAGATTCGATCAGTCCGCGAGGAGTCGCGGATATCTTGTCGCGATTAATCTCGATCTTTCCCTTCTCGCCGACGAAGATGCAGCCGAGTCCGGGGCCCCAGTCGCCGTCGAGGTGGAGCTTAAGCTCGGTACCGCTGGCATATTTCATGCTGACTTTGGCCCTCGGGCCGAATTTGTTCTTGGCGCCGTTGTAATATTTTGCGCCGGTTTCGTCTTCCGTTGGCTGGCGTTTCTCGAACTTGCCGCTGGACATATCGCGAACCGGCTCTTCGAGCACGACCTCGACCGGACCGGTCTCGTCGGTTCCCAGTCCTCTCTGGACCTGGTCGTAGCTGTGCGTGCCCCAGCCGCTGACGCCGAAGGAAAGTCCGCCCGGATCGTAGGCCCACCATTTCTTCCAGCCTCTGGGTAGCTCCGTGTGATACGGCCGCATTTCAACCTGGTTCGTCCATATGTCCCACCAGTCATCGCTTCCGCCCGGCGGCATCGGTTGGGCAGGTTTCGGTGTCCAGCGAATCGGGCCGACAAAGTTGGGAGCGAGGACTTCTTTCACTTTGCCGATTGCGCCGTTTTTGACCAGGTCGCTCGCCCAGTTATTGAGCGGGATCGACCGCTGCTGCGTGCCCACCTGCGTGACTCGCTTATACTTGCGAGCAATATCGACCATGTGCCGGCCCTCGGCGACGGATAGGCACATCGGCTTTTCGATGTAGGCGTCAACCCCCATCGCCATAGCGTGACACGTTACCCACGCCCGCGCATGGGTCGTTGTCTCGATCATCACGCCGTCGAGGTTTTCCTTCTCAATCATTTTTCGGAAATCGACGTACCCCTTGAAGTTGCGCCCCTTGCCGACATTGCTCACAAACGCATCCACCCGCGGCTTGAAACAGTCGCACACCGCGACCACCCGCATCCCGCCGATGGGCAGGTACGTCGACGCCAGCCGCGTGCACCGGCCCCCGAGGCCGATCAACCCGACATTGACCATCTCGTTAGCCGAGCGCCTGCGCGCAAAGACAACCTTTCCACCCACAGCATATCCAGTGGCCGCTGCCGCCGTCGATGCCAGAAACGCCCGCCTGCCGATCTTTCTTTGACTGCTCATCTTCGATTACCTCCTAATCTATCTGCGAAATTTCCAACAAGAATAACATCCTCGTACAACAAATACTACTTTCGATCCGGCCATGCGCAATACTCATTCGACGACGCCCAACGCAGCGCCGGACAGCGGAGCCAGCTCGAAGCGGATTTCCAGGCTTGTTTGCTTCGGCGACAGGAAGCTGCCCGGGCGCGACTCGGCGAGCACTCGCAGCATCGGGCCGCCGTTTCGGTCAAGCCGAATGACCTGAGCCTCGTCAGATCGGTTGAATATTGCGATGGTCTGGCGGCCGGCCATCGACCGTCGGTAGGCCAAAGTCATTGCTTTATCATCAACCAGGATATACTCCAGTTCGCCGTGAACCAGCTCGGTTCGTTGTTTGCGAAGAGCAATCAACGTTCGGTAATAGTCCAGCAGTTGAAGGTTTGGCTTGACGGCGATTGAGTCGGTCGTGCCGCCGTCCGGTCGACAAACCTGCGGGAGGTGTTCGATATCCTCCCACACAATCGGCTTGCGGCAATCCGGATCGTCTGCGCCCCACATGCCGCGCTCGTCTCCGTTCCAAATGTGCGGCGCACTTACAAACGTGAACTGGTGCAACAGCAGCATTCGCATTTCGCGCACGGTTTTCTCGTTCGGCGGACCTAAATCCAGTTCCGGGTTGGCGCGAGCACCCATCCGGTACTTGTACTGGTGCTTGTTTTGAAACGAGGTTGCCAGGCGCGGACTGTCGTGACTGGCCGCAAGGTTCATGAGGTTTTGGATAGTCGGCCGATCGTAGCCGCCATAAACGCGCCTCATCTCGGCGACGAACTCGCTCGGCTTGAGCCCGCCGTTGGCCTGTGCGAAATAGCGGCGGGCCGGCTTGTACCATTGGTAGTGCATGACTGAGTCGAAGATGTCACCCTCCAGAAACGGCCGCGGATCCATCAGTTGATCAGGCCATTTCGTCCACCAAGCTTCGCCGACCAGGAAAGCGTCGCGATTGATCCGACGCACGAATTTCCGGTAATCGCGCCAGAATCCCAGCGGCACATGCGCAGCGACGTCAAGGCGGAAGCCATCCACGCCGTCACCCGGGTCGCCGTTGCCGTCGGGATCCAGCCACCTCCGAGTGACGTTGAAGATGTGCCGCTTTACTTCAGGCTGCAAATCGCCCTCGAACGGGTAGCCGCGTCGCTTATCGATCACGTCCACTTTCTTCAATTCCGGGAGTGTCTTGACGCCGAGCCAGCCCTCATAACTGAACTCGTCTTGATCGGTCGCCGGATCATCGAATGAGACGATATCGAACCAGTCGCGAAAACGACTCCTCGTCTGATTCTCCTTCAGGTCCTCCCATGCCCAGAATGTCACGCCGGTGTGGTTCCACGAGTAATCCATGATCAAGCGCATGTCCCGCCGATGCGCCTCGCGGATCAGCCTGAGGAAGAGGCGATCGGCGGCGGTCCAGCGCCATGTCGCCGGATCGACCGGATCTTCCGCAGCAATGACGGCCGAGTCGCCCGCAGGATCCGGACCGAAGGTTCGATCGATGTGCCGATAGTGACGGGCATCGTATTTGTGCAGCGACGGTGAGTCGTTCAGCGGGTTGAAATAGATGGCCGTAACACCCAGGTCCTTCAGATAGTCCAGCTTATCCAGCACCCCTTGCAGGTCGCCGCCGAACCGCCGGGCCTGGACTAATCTGTAGAAACCGCCGCCGTCTGCTGTGGCCCAATCCTCCTGCTCGTACCAGTCCTGATTCCAGGCAGTCACCTTCCAGCCGGCCGGGACATATCCGGGATAGGCCCCTGCCATCCACTCCGGCCGGGGATCGTTGGAGGGATCGCCGTTGCGAAACCGCTCAACGAAAATCTGGTACCAAATGGCCTCCCTGGCCCAAAGCGGAGGCTCGTCAAACGGCGCCGCAGCAGACTGCCTGTGACAAACGGCAACGATTGCAGAACATGCCGTCAATAGGACCGCCACCCTTGCGCAGTATCTGATTTGCCTGTCGTCGGTCATCCGGCGCTCCGCCGGCAGTGTCTGTGACGCCGGCCGGTATTTCTCCGACCACTCATCTTGCGTTACCTCCTGCTTGTTCTGGAAGAGCTTGTCTTTGTCGATTCAATACTTTCGTCGATACCACCACCCAGAATAACACCGCTCGTTCATGCGGGCAAGGCCTTAGGATCATTTGGATTGGCGTGATCTCAGTGGCGGCTACTATGATTGAAATCGCACGTGGGCCGGATTTCTCGACTGCGCTCGAAATGACAGTTGGGGCTCTGCTCCAAATCACAACTGGGAGCATCGGTGATCGCTCTGGGGAACGCGTCAAGGAGTAAGCCGTAGTACGTGAAACATAGCAGATAGTAAAGGCAGACAACACAAAAGGTATGTAGAAATGAAGAAGATCACGGCATAACCCCCTTAGCTTCCTTTCGAGAATGTGTGTAACGAATTCGTGCTTTTGCCGTCTTTCTAATGGATGATGAATATTCTCCGACTGCAACTTCATAGCCATTGGAGTCTCTATGAGATTGTACATGTCGTGAATATCTGATATACTGTATTGAGTGACGCACACCTTCTAAAGCGAAAGGAAGGGCTATGTCAAAACGCATCCGGCATATTTCATCTCTGAAAAAGGAAAGCGGTCTAACCATGACGTCCAGGAACGATCCGAGTTGTCCGGATCCGCTGCGGCCGTCCGATCGTGCTCGACGTGTGATTCTGCCCCTGATTTGCATGGTCTCGTTGCTTATGTGGCCCCTGCCCGTTGGATCGGCCGGCCCGGCAAACGAGAGCGTCGCACTCAAGGTCAGGGTAGTTGATGCCGCCGGCCGCGAGCCAATCGCGGGCGCTGAGATTTCGGCTCGCTTTTTGGGTGACTTCCAAGGAGCGGACCGGATCCAACTGTCAACCGCCGCCGACGGCTGCTGTGACGTCTCAATACTGCAGCCTCAGCCGCTATACGTGAGCGTTTACGTTCAGGCGGACGGTTATGTCCCTGTCAAGGCGCAATGGTCGAATACCGACGATCCTTCTGTGCACGAAGTGGTTCCTCAATCGTTCGAGTTCCCGCTGGAGAAGGGAACGTCGATAGGCGGTATCGTCAAGAACAAGAAGGACGAGCCGATAGCCGGAGCAAAGGTCAGTATCTCGTTGCGGGGTAGGGAAGGAAGGATCAGATACTATGTAGAACACTCTGTTAAGACCGGCGCCGACGGCAAATGGCGAAGCGACACTATGCCCCGGAAACTGGACGGACTGTTCATGGGGATCGAGCATCCTGAGTACGGTCCGACCGACATGTGGATTTCATCGGCCCCTCATCTCAAGCACAAGCTGCGCGATTTCTCCGCCGTTACGATTTTGGACGATGGCGTCACCGTTACCGGCTTGGTGTACGATCATCAAGGCGAACCGATTGAGAAGGCCCTGCTCATGACCGGGCGGTCCGGATACTTCAGCAGGATCGCTCGAACCGATCGGCATGGCCGATTCGAGTTCAAGCACTGTAAATTCGAGCCGCTTTATCTCAGCGCCCAGGCGCCGGGCAAATCGCCGGCGGTGCGCCGCTTGAGGGTGTACGGGTCATTGCTGAACGGTACCAAGGCTATCGGTACATCTTGAAGCCCGATCCGGGCCAACCTGCCGAGTGGAAGAATGGGCCGGCATATATGGAAACGGACGAACAGGGCCGCGTTTCTTGGAACTCAGCTCCGCCGGACGCAGTCAAGTACTCCTTCTCCAGGAATGGCTTTGCACCGCTGTGGAACGTTTCCTTCGTTGCCGACGGAACAGAGCACGTCGTCACGTTGACAAAGCCGGTGACCGTACACGGGACCGTCATCGACAAGAAGACGGGACGGCCCATCAAAAGGTTCCGCGTCGTGCCTGTTTTGGGTTGGCTCAGCGGGGGCACGCCGTTTATCGTACGTAGCGATGCGTTTGAAGC
>Ga0136651_10001925_pt1 | contig 11398 bp, 8 predicted proteins | sample Mar14236cmmetaG_FD_94867 | JGI IMG/M metagenome (GOLD analysis project Ga0136651, IMG submission 94867) | Marine hydrothermal vent microbial communities from Guaymas Basin, Gulf of California to study Microbial Dark Matter (Phase II) - Marker... ...
GATGAGCTTCTGACGGCACTGCCGCGTGTATTCCTGTTTGATGAGTTCCGCACTGCACTGCTTCCGGAGCTTCTTCCCGATGAGCTTCTGACGGCACTGCCGCGTGTATTCCTGTTTGATGAGCTCCTTACCGCGGAGCTCTGAGCGTTCCTGCTTGCAGAGCTTCTTACAGCGGTGCTTTGAGTATTACGGTTAACAGAGCTTCTTACTGCAGTGTTGTTTACAGTTCTTCCGGTGGAAGTTCTGACTGCAGTACTGCGGGAGGTACGATTAGCGGTATTATCTATAGTCCTTCCGGTGGAAGTTCTTGCCCTGTTGTTTTCTACCCGGGTCATAGCTCCGGAACGCTGAACTGAAGTCCTGTTGTATTCAGCCCTGCCGGCAGTGGCTTCGACACGTCTGCTGTCTGCATTCCTGTAAGTTGCCGACCTGCTGTAAGAGGCATACTGCGGTGAGCGGTAGCTGTTATAATACCTGTCGTTGCCCATATACTTCCGGTAATTATGGCGTGGCCTGTAATGATTATAGGCATAGTAATAATTATTATAGAAATGATAATGGTTCCTTATCCTTACCTTATACCTGATAGTTGGATATGACCAATAGTAATAATCAGGGTAGAAACCACCGTAGTAATAATCGGGCCAGTAATAATAAGCCGGATAGTAACCGCCATAGTATCCCCATGGATCGTAATACCCTGTATAATAATAAGGATAGCCAAAGGTCCATCCGAATCCAAATGTTGTATTGCCGGCATATATGCTCAGACCCCATGTTGCAGGGCGGTATGTATACCAGTATGTCTCGGTGTAAACCGGGGCATAAAATCCGAAGGATACGTATGAGCTGTGGAAGCGTCTTATCCTGGAGGCGTAGTGGAAATCATGGCTTCTTACCGATGTGGTGACAACCACGCCTGGTGTTGCCGCCGGGTAATTAGCCTTTGCAGGTATCTCTGCTGCATCCAGCGGAGCTGTTATTGCCAGCATCCCTGCGATTAATCCGGTTAAATATTTTGCTTTCATGACATCCTCCCGCTTTTATATTAAGTGTAAGTTTATTTACTTTGTGCGATATTTTCAGTTTTATATTCAATTAAATATTTTACAAAATCCATACCAAACAACATGGCAGATTTTTTGACAAAAAGGGAAGAAAACTACGCCCAGTGGTATAACGATCTGGTAATCAAGGCTGACCTGGCTGAAAATTCGGCTGTCAGAGGATGCATGGTAATCAAGCCCTACGGTTATGCAATATGGGAAAAAGTACAGTCTGAACTCGACAGATTATTTAAAGCCACCGGTCATGTCAATGCCTACTTCCCTCTCTTTATACCAAAATCTTTCTTTGAAAAGGAAGCTGACCATGTTGAAGGATTCGCCAAGGAATGTGCAGTGGTTACCCATTACCGGCTCAGGAAAAAAGAGGATGGAAAGGGATTAGAAGTTGACCCGGGGTCAAAGCTGGAGGAAGAATTAATTATAAGGCCAACTTCGGAAACAATAATCTGGAGCACATACAGGAACTGGATACAGTCGTACCGTGATTTGCCTTTACTGATAAATCAGTGGGCAAATGTCGTCAGATGGGAAATGCGAACAAGGTTATTCCTGAGGACAGCAGAATTCCTCTGGCAGGAAGGGCATACCGCCCATGCCACAAAGCAGGAGGCTCTGGAAGAAACCATGACAATAATTAACCTTTACGCACATTTTATACAGGATTTTATGGGCATTCCCGTCCTGAAAGGTTATAAGTCCGAAACAGAAAAATTTGCAGGAGCCGTAGACACCTATGCAATCGAGGCTCTTATGCAGGACGGCAAGGCCTTGCAGGCTGGTACATCACACTTCCTCGGACAGAATTTTGCAAAAGCTTTCGACGTACAGTTTACTGATAAATCAGGCAAACTTGAATACGTATGGTCAACATCGTGGGGAGTTTCTACCAGGTTAATGGGAGCATTGGTCATGGCCCATGGAGATGATAATGGTCTGGTTATCCCTCCGAACCTGGCTCCCATCCAGGTTGTTATTATCCCTATTTATAAGGGAGACAGCCAGCTTAATGAATTAGCCAGTACGGCACTTAAAATTAAAGCTGACCTGGAAAAACAGGGGCTCAGTGTGAAATATGACGACAGGGACACTCATAAGCCCGGATTTAAATTTGCTGAATATGAGCTCAAGGGCGTTCCCGTAAGACTGGCTATAGGACCAAGGGATCTTGCAAACGGGACAATTGAAGTAGCAAGAAGAGATACTATGAGCAAAGAAATAATAAATATTGATAAAACTTCCGAACATCTTACAAAGTTGATGATTGATATTCAGAATAATATATTTAATAAATCGCTCGATTTCAGGAATAAAAACACATATAAGGTAGATAGCTGGGATGAATTCAGGGAAGCAATCGAAAAAAGAGGAGGTTTCATCCTCGCTCACTGGGACGGTACTGCTGAAACTGAAGAAAAAATCAAGAATGAGACCAGAGCAAGCATACGGATTATACCCTTTGACGACCCCGGCGAAGAAGGGAAATGTGTATATTCAGGCAAACCATCAGGAAAGAGAGTGGTTTTTGCCAGAGCTTACTGATTCACAAGATTTTCTTTCAAGTAATTTTTAGTACATTGCCATATTCAATAAAATGCCAGCGGTAATGGAGCTAGACGAGCAAAAAGTTAAGATTGTAAAAACCTTGCAGGACAAGTCTGTTCTTAAACAAAAAGTATACGATAATACTGAAGCAGCCTTTAAGAGGATTAAAGGCCTGCTCGAAGCCTTAACACGTGAGATAGGCAGGGACATCCTCGATACCGATAAAAGGATAAGGCTGGTTTACAAGGAAAACGGCAAATTTGATGTCTCCATAAAAATTGCCGGGGATATACTCGTATTCAGTATGCATTCAAATGTCTTTGAATTTGACCGTGATCACCCTGTTTGGAAAACTCCTTATATACAGAAAAACAAGGATAATTCATATTCGGGTATCATAAGCATATACAATTTCCTGGCTGATTCCTTCAAATATTCGAGAGTGGAGGACCTGGGTTATCTTATTGCAAGGATTTTTATTAACCGTGAAAACCAGTATTTTGTTGAAGGTAAACGCCAGATGGCCATGCTCTTCTCCAATTACGGCAATGAGGAGTTGGGCAGGGAAGCACTGAAGAGGATAATCTTTACTGCCATGCAGTACTCACTTGAGTTCGACCTCCTTGTGCCTCCTTATGACAGTGTAAAAATTGCCTCAGTTGGACAACTTGAAAAAAAGATACAGCTATCCAAGATGGTAACCGGCAAAAGACTTGGCTTCAAGTTCAATTCCGATGATGTGCTGGAAGAATAGTCTGAACCGATTAAAAAAGCAAATGGATCCCTATTATGGCAAAATTCAGGCAAATATTGTTACTGCTTGGGATTATGGTGATGTTATTTGCACTTTCAGCCCGCTCTCAAACCAATACCTTCCTTAAACCCGTCAGAGTAGCCGGCGGATCATATGTAAGCCTGAATGATTCCCTTGTTTACTTCAAGAATGATACTGTTATATATATATCCGACAGTTACTTGCCCCGGGATACAAATGTCTATAACCAGACTGTAATATTCTATGACTCTCTCAAAGCAAAGGCTGAAAGGAAGAATTTTACAAAAATACTTTATGACCTTGTTGTTATACCCCCGGCCAGGGTAAGTAGCTCAGGGATAAATAAAAGAAACATTGATCAATTCGCAGATCACAGCGGCAAAATTATCAGGAACATTTATATACGCAGACTAAATGCCTTTGGAACAACAATAAACGATCCTGAATCTTCAATTGAAAATGAATCAGAATATTTCCTTAACAAAACACATATCAAAACAAGGGAATATATCATAAGAAACTATCTTGTTGTTGAGGAGAATGACAGTCTTGTTCCTCTTAAAATATCTGAAAGTGAGCGTATTCTCAGACAACTACCCTATATATATGATGCAAGAATTATCATAATACCGATCAGCAGCACTGAGGTTGACATCATGGTCGTTACAAAAGATATTTATTCCCTTGGTTTAATGACCGATATTAAAAACTTAAATGTTGGAACTGTATCAATATTTGACAAGGACCTTTTCGGTTTTGGTCATGAACTTGAAATAAAGATCCCATATGACTACGAAAAATATAACTCTGCGGGTTTTGGCACTGCTTATACATTGAAAAATATAAGTCAGACCATGATCGACCTGAAACTGGAGTACAGAAATGCTTTTAACAGGAAGCAGGCCGGATTTGATGCAAGCAGAAAATTCTTTTCCCCATACACAAAATATGCCGGGGGATTATCGGTAAATGAGATCTACGTCCTCGAGGATCTTGATACCCTTGCAATTCCTGAACCTGTTGAATTCAATAACTTTGACCTATGGTTCGGAAGATCATTCCTTATTGACAATAACTTTACAAGAGCTGTAATATCAGGGCGTTACATAAATAATAATGTCTGGAACAGGCCTGAAATAACAAGCAATTCATATTATGAATATCAGAAATACAAGATGTACCTTGTTTCCTTTTCCCTTGTATCACAGCGATTTTATAAATCAAATCTTATTTATAATTACGGGAGGAATGAGGATATTCCTTACGGCGGTATTCTTGAAATTACTTATGGCAAGGAATATAACGAATTTAACACAAGAGATTATCTGGCAATTGAATCGGCTTTTGGTGACTTTGTACCCAATGCCGGTTATTTATATGGCCGAGGTATAATTTCAACATTCATTAAAGATAATGTTACGGAACAGGGGCTTCTTCACCTCAATTTTAAATATATTTCAGATCTGCATAATCTGCGGTCATACAAGCTCAGGTTATTCGGCACTCTTGACTATACAAGGGGATTTAAAAGATTCAATGATGAATACCTTCCAGTAGGTGAGGATTACGGTATCAGGGGATTTAAAAATGATTCCCTCTTCCCTGATCAGAGGCTCTATCTCAACCTGGAAGCCGTTGCTTTCAGTAAAGCCTTTATATACGGATTCAGGTTTGCATTTTTCGGTTTTGCCGATATTGTCCTGTTTTCGAAAGATAAAATATTTTATGAGTATGACAACCTGGTATCAGGTTTTGGAATTGGTCTCAGAGTAAGAAATGAGAACCTCATATTCAATACCTTCCAGATAAGATTCGGAATATACCCTGGTGCTCCGCCCAATTCAATAATGCGATATATAGATGTAGCGGGCGAACGCTTACTGAACCCGCCGGGCTTTGATCCCGGAGCTCCGGGAATAATTGACTTTCGATAATATCTGCTGTCGGTAATAAGCAGTACCCGTCATCTTTCTTTTTACTATTTTTGAAACATGAAGGCATAAGCAATGACAGAACAGTTTGAACAGTACAGGCGGTTAAAGCAACTTTTCACGAGGCAGGAAAAAATTCTCCTGGCTGTCAGTGGCGGAATAGATTCTGTCGTAATGCTGGATATTTTTGTTAATTTGAAATATAATATAGCAGTCGCTCACTGCAATTTCCAGCTGAGAGGAAAGGAATCCGACGGAGATGAGAAATTTGTGGAAAGCCTCTGCAGGAAAAAAGGACTAAGATTCTTTAAAAACAGGTTCCAGACTGCAGAATACGCCTGTGAAAAAGGTATATCAATACAGATGGCTGCCCGCGAGCTGAGATATAAGTGGCTTAATGAAATCAGGAAGGAAGAAAGCTTCGATTTTGTAGCAACCGGTCATAATCTTAATGACAGCATTGAAACAATACTTATTAACCTTACCAGGGGTACAGGTATTAATGGTCTTACAGGAATAAGCGAACGGTCAGCTTACATTATCCGGCCTTTATTGTTTGCAAGCCGGAAGATGATCACGGAGTATGCTGAGGCAAACATGCTTGAGTACCGGGAAGATTCAAGTAATATTCAGACAAAATATACCAGGAATAAGATCAGACACAGGGTTATTCCTTTTCTTGAACAAATAAATCCTTCCGTTCTGGACGCAATAGCCGAGACCTCTGACTACCTCAGGTCAACTTATATCATTTATGAACAAGCAATTAAAGAAAAAAAGACAGAGATAACAGAATATTCAGATGACTCAGCCTTAATAAATATAAGCAGTTTAAAAAAACTTGATCCTCTTGAGACATGGATTTATGAGATTTTCAAGGAATGGAATTTTGGCAAGCGGCAGTTAAACGATATCATACATCTTATCGATGCCGGTACAGGCAAACAGCTTTTCAGTGCCAGCCATGTTCTGACAAGAGACAGGGACAGGATCATCATTAGCTCTTCTGAGACCAGGGAAGGAAATGTGACTACCATAAATTCTGCTGCGGAATGGAGAAATATTGCTTTAATTGAGAAATTTGAAATAATCCCACGGAAGAATCTTAAAATCAGTGATGACCCTTCCTATGCTTACCTGGATGCAGACCTTATACAATATCCGCTCACACTGCGCAGGTGGAAAGATGGTGATTTCTTTTATCCGCTTGGTATGAAGGGCAGAAAAAAAATAAGTGACCTGCTGATTGATATGAAAATATCTCTCCCGGATAAGGATAAGGTATTTGTACTGGAAATGAATAATAAGATAATATGGGTATTAGGATTCAGGATCGATGATCGTTTTAAGGTCACCGAATCAACAGTTGAGGTTATGCAAATCCTTAAACGGAATGACTAATCAGCTCTAAGTCCAATATTTTTACGAAGCCTGTTAAAAAGAGAATGTAATTCTTCCTCCTCTTTATTTTCCAGCAACTCTATAAGCTCAGCAAGCCTCCTGCTAATTTCATAAAGCTTATCAACTGAATATTTGTTTAGCAATATTCCACTCAAAAGGCAATCATCTTCTGACAGTAATCCACGTGCTATGCTGAGATGGTTTTTGAAAGCAGTGCCCGGCACTTCAAGTTTCTGCATGCATGCAGAAAAAACAATAGTTGAACTGAAAGGAATTGAAAGTGAATAAGCAATTGTCCTGTCATGTTCAATAAAATCGTATTCATATAGCGTCAGGCCCAGGTCAGTATAAAACGATTTGTAAAATTCCTTCCCCCCGGCATCTGATTCTGAAATAATTATTGCGCATTGTCCCTTCATATCCTTAAGATTGCCAAAGGTGGGCCCGAACATAGGATGAGTAGAGACAAATTTGAATCCGCTGTCTGCGTAGAACTTTGCCAGACCATTTTTTACCGATGCCATATCAGAGATGATACAATCTCCGGGTATGTAAGGTAATATTTGATCAAAGGCTTTTATCGTTTGTTTTAATCCTTCTGCATTTATAAGTAATTGGGGTTTAAAATCAACTATCTCATCTAATTTCTTAAACCTGAATGTATTAAAGAGATATTTCAATTTGCGAGGATCAGAATCATAAACTCCCACATCATAATCAAGGCAAAGTGTTTCTGCAAGCCATGAGCCCATATTACCGGCTCCTGCAACCAGTATTCTCTCCATTTACTCAATCCCTCCGTATATTGCTCTGTTGACAAGGAAAAGGTCAGCCAGTGCAATGGATACAGCGGCTTCCGCTATCACGGGAATTCTGAGTGCTATACATGCATCGTGTCTTCCTTCCGCCTTAAGAATATCCATCTCACCCTTTTCGAAATTCCATGTCCACTGCTCTTTTGAAATACTTGAAGGTGGTTTGACCGCCACTCTTAGCACTATATCATTGCCGTTACTTATCCCTCCGTTTATACCTCCGGCATTATTGCTTGATGTCTTACCATCTTTGCTTATTACAGGGTCATTATGTTCTGAGCCTCGCATTTCAGCCGCCCGGAAGCCCGATCCAAACTCAATTCCCTTAATTGCAGGGATTGAGAATATTGCCTGGCTTATAGCCGATTCTACTGGATAATAAATTGGTTCGCCAAGCCCTGCGGGTATACCTGTGGCTATACATTCGATTAATCCACCAACCGAATCATGCTCAGCTGTCACACTCTCTATTTCAGCCTCCACATCCTTGTTGCCACCTACACTTAAGAGCTCAGCCCTGACCTGGGCAGGTTTTATGATTAGCCTGGCAACTGATCCGGCAACGACCATTCCCCATGTCAACCTGCCCGAGGAATGCCCTCCTCCCCTTGTATCGGCATAGCCGCCATATTTCTGTCTTGCAACCATATCTGCATGTCCCGGCCTGGGAACGGCAGAATACCGGTCATAATCAGAAGGCCTGATATTGGTATTCCTGGTCATGATCATTATCGGTGCACCGGTGCTCACTCCCCTGAATACGCCGCTGACTATTTCAGGCAAATCATACTCAAGTCTCGCCGTTGTACCCTTCCTGCCACTACGCCGCCTGTCAATATCCTCCATAATCATTTCGTCATTTATGGCAAGGCCGGGAGGACAGCCGTCAACGAGGACACCAATGCCCGGACCGTGTGATTCGCCAAATACGGATATCCTGAATATTTTTCCCAGTGTATTCATCTCTCTATTCTATTATTTTAATTTTCATTCCAATTTTAGCAAGGTCCGCGAAAAAAGAAGGATAGGATTTATTTACCGATTCGGTGCCTGAAATAACTACCTCGCTGTCAGCAACAGCCGATAATACTGCCAGGGCCATTGCTATACGGTGGTCTCCATGTGAAGCAAGCCTTCCTCCCCTGATTACTGTGGAACCTTCAATCTCTATCCTGGTAGCATGATTTGAAATGTTAACTCCCACTTTTGACAGTTCAGTCATCAGGGCTTCACCCCTGTTGCTCTCCTTCACTTTTAGCCTATCCGTCCCGTGTATAACTGATTTTCCCTGGCATCTGGATGCCAGCACAGCGAGTGGCGGAGCCAGGTCAGGGCAATCGGATATGTCAGTCTCAAAGGAAGTCAATTCAGATTTCTTCACTACTACCTCATTGCTGCTTACTTCAACGAAAGCACCTGCTTTCCTGAGAATTTCTATTACCAGGCTGTCTGGCTGTGCCGACATATAGGATATGCCGCTTACCCTTATTTCGCCTGCAATGGCAGCAAGCACAAGGAGTAAGGCTGTGCCGCTCCAATCACCTTCAACAGTAAAAGAAACAGGTTTATATTTCTGTCTGCCGGGTATGCTGAACATGGCATAATCCTCATTTACAAGCTCTATTCCAAAATGATTGAGTACATTGATTGTCAGATCTATATACGGCTTACTTCCAAGTTTTTTTACGATTATCCTGGAGTCATTATCCAATATGGGCAGTGCTATAAGGAGTCCTGTCAGGAACTGTGAGCTCAAAGAGCCGTCGACGAAAGCAAGCCCCCCCCGCATTGGCCCTTTAAGCCTAAGGGGAAGGAAACCATTTGCCGAAGTAACTTCCACACCCATCTGTATAAGTGTTTCCGTTAACATACTCAGAGGCCTTGCAAGAAGGGATCCGCTCCCTTTTACTTCGATCCAATCACTACCCAGGGCTGCGAGTACAGAAAATACCCTTGCACCCAGGCCTGACTCACCACAATATATGCTGTTGCATACAGGATGATATCCGCCTTCTATTAGCAGCCTGTCAGAAAGACGGCTGATATCAGCTCCCAGGCATTCAGCCATACCTAAGGAAGCAAGTGCATCATCACAAAATGAGGGATTAATGATTTCAGACCGGCCTTCAGCAAGCAGGGCGCAGGCTACAGCTCTCTGCATAACACTTTTTGAGGCCGGTGCAATTATGTTGCCGTTGACAGATGATGAACTTATTACAACTTCCATATTACCCGGTTTTATCTTTTAATTTATCCATAATATCGGGGAGTTGGTACTCCTTCTGGATTGCCCTGCCTATTCCATTCAGCAAAATAAAATTTATCATATTACCCTGCTTCTTTTTATCTGCAAGTATTTTATCACCTATATTCTGCCAGTTGATTTGAATTCCCGGCAAAAGACCCAGCACCTTTAATGTATTACTGATCCTTTCTTTTTCCTCCTTGCTTATAAGTCCTTCATCATATGATATTTCTACAGCAACCATCATCCCTGCTGCCACTGAGAGGCCATGCCTTGATCCGGTAGCTGCTTCTATTGCATGTCCAAGAGTATGTCCGAAGTTCAGCAACCTTCTTTCTCCATCTTCCTTTTCGTCTTTTTCAACAACAGATGCTTTTAAGGCAATAGACTTTGAAATCAATTCCCCGAGCAAATCATAGTCCCTGGCAAGTATAGGTTTAATGTTATATTCTATTGATTCAAACAGATTACCATCCAGTATAAGAGCATGTTTCACCAGTTCACCAAGGCCTGATATGAATTCCTCATCAGGCAGGGTCCTCAGCATATTTGTATCACAGATAACAAATGAAGGATGGTTGAAACAGCCGATAATATTCTTTATTCCGTGGATATTTACCCCGTTTTTCCCTCCAATACTTGCATCGACCTGTGACAGCAGGCTGCTTGAAACAAAGCCAAAATTCACACCTCTCATATATATTGAAGCTACGAAGCCCGTTATATCACAGACAATACCTCCACCAATTCCCAGCAGGAAGGAGGATCTGTCAGCACCTATTGCCAGGAGGTGTTTTATTATTGTTTGAACTGTTTCGAGTTCCTTTACTGCTTCTCCTGTTCCTATTGTTATGACTGGATAATCAGGGAAATGATCACCATACAGATCTACAATATTAATATCTGTTATAATAATGGCTTCCCTTCCTGGCACCAGTTCATGGATTAACTCCCATGCATTACCCATAAATACGCGTGTTCCGCAATTTTTACATTTTAATTCCATATCATACCATGGTAACCTGATTAATTCATAAACTTAAAATTATACAATAAAATTGACTTTTTGTTCCTTCTTTTTTTGATGGGTTTTGTTAATTTTATTTTTGGAGATGATTCTGCCCGTTTTTACCTTGATTCTACCCTGATTCTTTCGTGACAATATTTATCGTGAGTGCAAATTTTTCTTATCAGCGATACCTCTTTCATTCAGGTTATTGACTGTTAAGTGTTATATGTATTTACAGAGTTATAGCTTTTTTTCCAAGTTCGAGGCAAGATCAATCTCTCATAGCCTCTTATTTGTTCATCTTTTGTCGTACAAAACTGTGGCAATTCTATTTTTATCATGGTTTTCATTTCTTTAACCCATGCAGCTGTTTTAATAATCTTGATCTGTATGGTTTTCATAGTTGCTTTGGCATACTCGCTTCCTTTTAATACCTCCTTTTGCAGGGTGTGTATAAGGATGTAAGCCATAGAGTGCAGAAACAAACGAAACTGGTTTGCCGTAAACTTTGTGCATGATGACCGGTCAGACTTGAGGTACAACTTATGATCCTTTATGCGAAGTTCCATTGAACCACGGGCACAGTAACCTTTTTCATATAAATCACGGGTAC
>Ga0136651_10001926_pt1 | contig 11395 bp, 4 predicted proteins | sample Mar14236cmmetaG_FD_94867 | JGI IMG/M metagenome (GOLD analysis project Ga0136651, IMG submission 94867) | Marine hydrothermal vent microbial communities from Guaymas Basin, Gulf of California to study Microbial Dark Matter (Phase II) - Marker... ...
GGAAAGGCCGATCAGTTCGATAAACCGCTGAGCATACTGGGCGCGGTGGATACCATTGATATAACTATCCCGTCGGGTGAAGTCGAGGAGGAAGTGGTCATAAATGAGGAGACACTTGCGAAGGGGATGGAACTTCTCAAACTGGCGGCCGATGCCTGCGGCGGGGTGGATAATTATATGAAAGTAAAAGCAGTATCCTCCGAAAGCGATGTTGTTCTTGTCCTGCCCCAGGGCGAAATGGCCATCAGTGCCTCGGCCATTTCGGTTCTTCCCGACAAAAGTAAAGAAGTCATGAATACCCCAATGGGTGAAATCATTACTGTAACCGACGGTGAAACCGGCTGGATGAAGCAGGGACCCAATGTGGTTGATATGACCTCCGAACAGATCGAGTCTTCCAAAAAGGAATTATTCCGTAACATTATGCATCTTTTCCAGAATCTCGATAATCCGGAGTATCAGGCAGTGTTTGTCGCCAGCGAGGATTTTCGCGGCAGTCAGGCCGATATTGTTAAGGTCATGTCCGCTGATGGAGCGGAATCGTTTAAATTGATCCTCGATTCGGAAACTCATATGCCGATCGGAAAGATGTTTTTTGGCGAGACTATGATGGGACCGGGAAACCTGACCCAGATAATTTCCGATTACCGTGAAATTTCAGGGATTAAGGTGCCGTTTTCTGTTATTATCGAAGCAGACGGCAAAAAAAGTGCCGAGATCAAGACCAAAGATCTGAAAATCAACCCTGAAATACCCGAAGGCACTTTCGACAAGCCGTAAAATCATACATTGGACATTTAAAAAACCCCGTCCAAATTCCGGACGGGGTTTTTTTGGATGGGGGTTCGAATTATTCGGCATAAAGCATCCGGCTGTCCCGGGGCTTATTTTTGAATTTTTATTTGGAATTAATTTTGGATATTTACCATCTCGAAGCGTCCTACATTTGACGGGCGAATTGGCCCTAAGAGAAAGAAATATAATGTTTTTTTTGAATATTTTGCCATTTTGGCACTTGCTATTTTAAGGCATTTATTATACCTTTGAGAGTTAAAAAATCGTCAATAAATAAAACGTGAGGGAAAAATGAAAGTTCCGAGATTAGCCACTTACATTTTCTCGATAATGATTCTGGCATTTCTGATTGGATTCAATTTCGCATCCGGACGAGCCCTGTACGATGCCAGTGAAGGGAATATTATTGTAGGTAAAATTACCGCCGATAATCCCTATGTCGATGTAGTGGCTCATACTGTCGGTAAAATCGGACTGTCGACCAACAACCAGGGCCAGCTCGGCACCGGTTTTATGACATCCGATGAAGGCCTGCCGTCATGTCAGTTCCCATATCCCAGTCAGCAGGAATATTTGTTTGCCGGTGCTTTCTGGATCGGAGCCGTTATCGGTCGTGATACGCTGGTATCGGTTGGTGCCGACGGATGGCAGTTTACCAGAGAAATGTGGCCGGATCCTTATCCGAAAGGAAAAATTATTGAACGATCGATATCGAATGCGGCTGATGTAGATGCTATTTCAGAACAGGACTTCATTTCCGTCTACACCGACACCGTGACTGATCCGGGTTATGTGACCGATGATGATGTCGATGGCCGCCCTCATATGCCATTGAATATCGAGGTGACCCAGCGCAGTTATTCCTGGAGTTATTCTTATGCTGAAGATTTCGTCCTGTTTGATTACTCCATAAAAAATATCGGACGCAAGTCGCTGACCGGGGCCTACATGGGCATATATATCGATGCCGATGTGAAAACAAAGGGAAGCCAGGAAGGCTTTGACGATGACATCTGCGGTTTCAAGCGTGCGATTCCTTCCGATTACGGGTGCGGATTTATCGATACCATCAATATCGCCTGGATCGCGGATAATGACGGGCGCCAGTCCACCGATCAGCCCTGCCCGTATTCGACGACGTCATTAACGGCGGTCACCGCGACACGGGTTGTCAGAACCCCTTCCGATTCACTGAAGTATTCGTTTAACTGGTGGATATCCAACGGCGATGCCTCCCAGGATTTCGGCCCCCGAAAGGCCGGTACTGTGGATGATCCGTTCCGTGATTTCGGCGGTTACCTTGGCACGCCCGAAGGCGATCGAAACAAATATTATATTATGCGGCATGGAGAATTCGATTATGATCAGCTCTTCACGGCCATGGATCATACTTCCGAGGGATGGCTTCCGAGACCATCGGGAAGTTATGCCGTGAACTTTGCCGATGGGTACGATACCCGTTATCTGCTCTCATTCGGTCCGTTCAACATCGATCCCGGCGAGGTCCTCCCGATCAGTTTTGCCTATGTGGCCGGTGATGATTTTCACACCGATTGCGACGCTTTCGAAAACATTTTTAACGCCTATGAACCTCAGATATATTATGACTACCTGAATTTCGACGACCTTGGAAAGAATGCCATGTGGGCCTCATGGATTTATGATAATCCCGGTTACGATACCGATGGCGACGGTTATCGCGGCAAGTACCGAATCTGCGTTTTTGATTCGATTCCATCCACATGTATAGATACGGTTTCGCTGGATCCGTTTGAAGTCGATACCTTCCCCTGCTACGAGATTACTCAGGCAGATACCGTTTATTATGAAGGTGACCGGGTCCCTGATTTCAGGGGCGCCTCTCCCCCATCAGCTCCGAAGCTCTGGGTTATAGATGAAAATGGAGACACTTTGCGCAGTCGGGTTATTCCATCAATCAATGAATTCAATCAGGGTGAATTGAGGATCAGATGGAACGGGTTGAAATCCGAAACCGAAAAGGACGTTTTCAGTAATGAAATCGACTTTGAAGGTTATCGGGTGTACCTGTCTTTCTCGCCTTCAGCGGCATCCTACTCGGTCATCTCATCTTATGATATCGAAGACTATAACCGCTATACCTGGAATCGTTCACGAGGTATTTGGGAATTGAAGGATACACCGTTCACGATTGATTCATTGGAAACCCTTTACGGTGAAGGATTTGATCCCCTGCTTTATGATGTCGACAATGCCCTGTACTGGAACGACACCGCATATTATTTCTCGCGCCAGGATTGGAACCAGTCGGATCTGAGCGATCCCAACGGGATTCACAAAATCTACCCCGATGAGCCGCCGCCGACCTCGCTTATTATCGATACGGCCCGGATTTACTACCCGGAAGAACTGACCGATGACGGACTCTATTTCAAGTATTATGAGTATGAATATACCCTCCGGAATCTGCTCCCTTCGCAGCTTCATTATGTCGCCGTAACCGCCTTCGACTACGGTTCGCCCGCCAGCGGCCTGGAATCGCTTGAGACTCCTCCGCACAAGAATTATGTCGCCGAATATCCTCAAAATAAGATTGAGGACGCGACCGCCGAGGGGCTCAATGTAATTGTCTATCCTAATCCATATCGAATCGACGGTGAGTACCCCGCTAATGGTTTTGAGGGCCGTGATTATATAACCTACCCCTCATTCTCTGACAGTCTTGTCCAGCAGGAAGGTCTTCCCAATGACCGGACACGCTCGATACACTTTATCAATCTTCCCCACAAATGTACGATTCGAATATTTACTCTGGATGGCGACCTGGTTCGTGAAATCGACCATAATGTCCCCGAGGGGTCGCCTCAGTCCTCACATGAACGCTGGGATTTGATCACTCGTAATACTCAGGCAATTGTATCGGGAATCTATTATTACTCGGTCGAATCCGAATTTGGAAATCAAATCGGAAAGTTAGTGATTATAATGTAGTCAACGACAAGTGCCTGTATTTCATTTTTAATTTTCGGCCCGGGTAAAAGACAGCAGTCTCGCCCGGGCCGTTTTTATCTGTACCGCAGGATATTGCCGCTTGCAATTGCGGAAGAAAAGGATTAAATTTGATATTTAATGGGCTGTGGCGTTTAAATACGAACAACTGCCAGGGAAAAACGTCATAGTATTGAAAATCGGAAGTCCGATGCTGGTGGCTGACTGATATATGATGATAGTGACAGGTCTTTTACCTAATATTAAACCTTTGAGCCTTGCGGCAATAATCCTTGTTGTATCGGCATATCTGCCCGCGGCCGCATTTCAGAAAATCGATCCCCGCGATAAAAAGGGACTGTCCGGGCACAAACTGACCGTCTCCGATGCCCCTTATGTCGAAGTGGGTATTCATCAGATAGGTGATGTCTGGATGACTGTCAGCAATATGGGTCAGTTCGGTACCGGGGGTTATCTCGGGACCACATTCGATCCCGTTACCGGGATGGAGACACCGTCGTGTGTTTTCCCGGCCAATTCCGATTTGAATTACCTTTATGTGGCCGGATTCTGGATCGGGGCTGTCGCCGGAAGAGATACGCTGGTTTCGATCGGGGTCGATGACTGGGTCGGAAGTTATGTAATGGAATTATGGCCCGATCAGGGGGAAGATCCCTATCCTTATGGCGGTGGTATAAACCGCCGATCGATTCAAACTTCGAGCCCCTATTATGATGAAGACGCCAAATCCGAGCAGGATATAATCGCCGTTTATACCGATACCGTGACCAATCCCTCTTTTGTCGGAATCGATAATATCGACGGACGTCCGCATAAACCGCTCAATATCGAAATCAGTCAGAGAAGTTATGCATGGAGCTATGAATATGCCGAAGATTTTATTCTTTTCGACTATTCGATAAAAAACATCGGGTCGAAAAAATTGAATGGCGTATATATGGCGGTCTATGTCGATGGTGATGTACACCATGAATCGATGTTTGGACCGGAGGGATACGGCGAGGATCTCTGCGGCTTTCGCCGAACGCACCCGTCGGAAACCGGTTGCGGATTTATCGATACGATCAATATTGCATATATCACCGATAATGACGGCGATCCCGGCGATCAGGGCACCTTTAATATGAACTCCGCAAGAGGCGCCGCCGGAATCCGCGTGGTGCGGACCCCCTCTGATTCGCTGAAATATTCCTTTAACTGGTGGGCCGGAGATTATGACGCCAGTTCCGATTTCGGACCCCGGCAATTCGGGACCTATGATGATCCCTTCAGGGATTTGAACGGCCGCATGGGAACACCGCTTGGAGACGCCAATAAGTATTATGTCATGCGCCGGGAAGAATTCGACTATGATCAGCTCTTTGTGGCCCTCGACAATACCGGTGACGGCTGGCTTCCGCCCCCGTCGGGTGCGGCTGAAATGGCCGATGGCTACGATGCCAGGTATCTCCTTTCGTTCGGTCCTTTCGAAATATCCCCGGGTGAGGTTTTGCCGGTTAGTTTTGCCTGGGTGCTGGGAGATGACGTGCATACCGACCCCGGCGATTTTGAACGGTATTTCAATCCTTATGATCCTCAAATCTTTTACAACAGGCTGAATTTCGATGATCTGGCCATGAATTCAATGTGGGCGTCGTGGCTTTATGATAATCCCGGCTATGATTCCGATGGTGACGGTTATCGGGGCAAACACCGGATTTGCGGTTATGATTCGATATTTGTCTGTCACTACGATACCATCCAGACCGATCCCATCGCCATTGATACTGTCTGCGGTTACGATTATACTGCGGCCGACACCTTCTGGTACGAGGGTGATGGTGTTCCCGACTTTCGGGGGGCATCACCGCCGTCCCCGCCGGAGCTGTGGGTCATAGGCACCGATGGAGACACGGTGAAAAGCAAGATTATTCCACGGATAAATGAATTCAACCAGGGCGAACTGGTAATTCGCTGGAACGGTTTTCGATCGGAAACGGAAAAAGATATATTCAGCAATGAATTGGATTTCGAGGGTTACCGGATTTATATGGCATATTCGCCCAATGCGCAGGAGTTCACGTTGATTACATCGTTTGATATCGAAGATTACAATAGGTACATTTGGAATCGCAACCGCAGCCGGTGGGAGCTTAAAGATACACCATTCACTCTCGATTCCCTGAAAGCGCTTTATGGGGACAATTTTGATCCGGCTCAGCATGATATAGATAATCCCCTGACTCGAAATGATACGGCCTTCTACTTCCTTGCCCAGGATTATAATCAATCCGACCTGACCGATCCCGCGTTGATTCATAAGATCTACCCCGATGCCCCTCCACCGCAAACGCTGGATCTGGATTCCGCCCGCATCTACTATCCGGAAGACCTGACCGATGACGGACTGTTTTTTAAATATTATGAATATGAATATATATTAGGAAATTTACTGCCATCACAGTTATATTATATCGCTGTGACGGCTTTTGATTACGGTTCTCCTTCAAGCGGATTGAAATCTCTGGAGGTCCCGCCGCAGCGAAATTATGTGGCGGAGTTCGCCCAAAATTCCGCCGGACAGGTTGCTGAAGAAGGACTTGATGTTATTGTATATCCGAATCCGTACAGGATTGACGGCAAATATAAAGAAAACGGTTATGAGGGCCGCGACTATATTGATAATGATGGAAAACTTGTCAATCAAAACGGCCTTCCGGATGATCGCACCCGTTCGATCCATTTTATCAACCTCCCGCCCAGGTGTACTATCAGAATTTTTAGTCTGGATGGCGATTTGATAAGAGAGATCGAACACGATGTCCCCGCCGATTACCCCCAGAGTTCTCATGAAAGATGGGATCTCATTACCCGCAATACGCAAATGATTGTCTCCGGCATCTATTATTTTTCGGTGGAATCCGAATGGGGCAATCAAACCGGCAAACTAGTTATAATTATGTAGTGTAATGATCAGGTAAAAATAATGACCAGAAATTCAATTTTATTGATGGCGGTAATTTGTCTGCTGGCCGCGGCGGCAGGCGCCCGCAGTTTATATGAGTCCGAGGTTCAATCACATTTATATGACATAGGCGATCCCCCGTATGCCACGGTTGCCGTCCACAATGTCGGCAAGATTGCCATGACCGTATCGAATATTGGCACCCTCGGTTCGGGGGGCTGGGATGGTGTTCTGGATCCGCTTACCGGTTTGCCGGCGCCCTCGATGAGTTATCCCCAGGGTTTTGGCGTGGACTATTTATTCGAGGCGGCGTTATGGGTCGGGGCCATTGTCGGGCGCGATACTCTCGTCTCATCGTCCAGCGGGGGCGGCTGGGGTGTCCATGAATTCTGGCCTCTGCCTTATCCCGAGGGAGACATCAAGTATCGATCCAATACCAATCCGAATTCTCCCGACTACGACAGTTCGATATCCCAGCAGGACTTTATCGCCGTCTATACCGATACGATCGATGATGTCAACATCACCGGCTATGATTACCTTACCGGACGGCTCCACCGCCCGCTCAAAATCGAGGTCACTCAAAGCAGTTATGCGTGGGGTTACGATTACGCCGAAGATTTTATTATCGTCGATTACCGGATTGGAAATATTGAACTGCGGGATCTGCATGATGTCTATATCGGGCTGTATGTTGACAATGATATCGGGCGCGAAGGCAATAGCTATTACGGATACGATGATATTTGCGGTTTCAAAGATATCCTGAAATCGCAGTATATCGCCGGGCTGTATGATACCCTGAACATAGCCTGGGCCGCCGATAATGACGGCGATCCAAATCCCTTCACGGGCTCATATACGGGTGTCTTTTCGCCTACCTCTGTCATTGCCACCAAAGTCCTTCGAACACCGACCGATCATAATGGATTCAATTTTAACTGGTGGATATCCAGCTGGAACGAAGAGGACGACTGGGGTCCCAGGAAATATCACGATGATGGAATCAGGATTTTTTATGACGGGCGGCTCGGCACACCCGGTACCGACGAAGACAAATATTATATGATGGCGGTTGACGAGTTCGACTATAATCAGGAAGAAACCTATATAGATCGCTCCACAGAGGGGTGGATGCCCCCCCCGGCCAATGCCATGCAGGTCAGTAACGGCGGAGAAATACGCTACCTTCTGTCATTTGGTCCCTATGATCTCGGCCCTGGTGAAATCCTGCCGCTTACGGTCGCTTTTGTCGGCGGTCAACTCTTTTATGATGACACCAAGATGGGAACCCAGCCGGGCAAATGGCGCGATTTCGGCGACATCCAGCTGAATACGCTGTGGGCCACCTGGGTCTATGATAATCCGGGGGTCGATACCGACGGGGATGGATACAAGGGCCGGTATTCGATTTTCTGCATGAATCCCAAGATCGCGCGGATCGATACTATTCTCAACAGTCCAACCGATACGACCTTTGACACCGTTATGAGCTGTACCTGGAGCGATACTCTTTATTACCAGGGCGACGGCATTCCCGATCTCAACGGCGCTTCCCCGCCGGCAAGACCGGTTGTCGAGACATTTCCATATATAAATGAATATAACCAGGGTGAAATCGAGGTTCGCTGGAACGGTTTCCGATCCGAAACCACGCCCGATCAGTTCAGCCAGAGGGTAGATTTTGAGGGCTATCGTGTTTATATGTCCCGGTCCGGCAGACCGGGTGATTTTACCCTGATAACATCTTATGATATGGAAAATTTCGATCGCTATGAATACAACGTGAACCTCCGGGGCTGGGAAATACGCCAGCTTCCATACAGCCTTCGGAAATTAAAAGATATGTACGGCGAAGATTTCGATCCGGAAGAATATTATGACAAGGAGCACCTTTACCCCGTATATAACACCAGTACCGGTGAATTCGACATGTACTTCTTTACCCGGCACGACTGGAACCAGTCCGATTATTATGACACCCTGGGTATTCATAAGGTCTATCCCGATCAGCCGTACCCGTCGACTCTCAATCTCGATACCGCCAATATGTTCTACCCCGACGAAGTCACCGAGGACGGTCAGTTTAAATATTTCGAATATCGCTATATTCTGAAAAACCTGATCCCGTCGGTTCCTTATTATATTGCGGTGACCGCTTTTGATCACGGTCTCCCGGGCAAAAATCTCCCGCCTCTGGAAAACGAACCGAGTGACAGCACCGAGTACGTTCGCGAGTTCGCCCAGAATTCAAACAGCGTCGTGAAGGAAAAAAACCTGTCTGTGATAGTATATCCAAACCCGTACCGAATCGACGGTAATTACCGCCAGTATTACGAGGGTTGGGAAGAGCCCGATCAAACCGCCGAAAGAACCAGGGCGCTTCATTTCACCAATCTTCCGGCCAGGTGTACCATTCGCATCTTCAGCATCGACGGCGACCTGATCGATACCATTGAACACGATTTCCCCGAAGACAGCCCCGGAAGCATGCATGAGACATGGGACATGATATCCCGCAATGAAATGGCCATCACCTCGGGTATATATTACTTCTCAGTCGAATCGGATCAGGGCAGTCAACTGGGTAAATTCGTGGTTATTTATTAGAGTTGCGGCGAATATTCATTTCCGCCGGGATTTTTTTGGTAAGAAAATAATAACCCGCCGCCGCGACCAGCGCCAGGACCGCAATGATACCCCAGAAATTTATGAAGTGCGGCTTGAAGTAATCAAGCAACAGACATCCCAGTAACGGCCCCAGCGACCACCCGGCCGTCACCGCAAAACCGTAAATTCCCATATACCTTCCGGTGCGTCCCTCGGGCGCCAGGTTGGCCGTGATGGCCAGCGCCGGGGGCGATACGAACAGTTCCGCCGTGGTGATTATGATCATTGCGGCGGCAAATGCGATAAATGTAGCTGTCAGCCCGACCAGCATAAACCCTGCCGCATAGATGACAGCACCCAGGGCCATCTGAATGGTCAGCCTGAATTTGCGAAGAGCCTTTGTTGTCGGCATCTGGAAAATGACCACCATCAAACCGTTAATTGTAAAGAGATAACCCAGATGTGTCTTGCTGATGCCCATGAAATCGACGGCATAGAGTGAAAACGGCGTTATAAATTGAGAAACCACCAGATATGTAATAAATATGAGAGATGTGAATTTTATGAGAATCAGATGGCTTTTCAGAACCGATACATCCGCAATGCCGAACTTCTCCGCCGATTTTATTATTCTCTTTATACCGCGCAAAAACACCGCTATTATCGAACCTGATATAAGTGTCATGCCCCCCGCAATAATAAACAACAGAACCCAGGAGTGCTCGGAAAGATAACCTCCGATAGCCGGGCCGATAGCCCAGCCCAGATTACCGGCCACCCTGACAATGGAATATGCCTCGGTGCGCAGATCGGCCCCGACCAGATCCGCCACCGTGGAATTGGCCGCCGGTTGAAACATGGCCCCGAAGATGGAATTAAAAATCAACAAACCGGCAATGGCAAAGAAGCCCAAGTTCAAATACACCGAGATTGCCATTAACAAAAAGATACCGGAGCGCACAAGTTGGCCGATGACCATTAGATGATAGCGCCCCCAGCGATCGGCCAGTTCACCGCCCAGAGCCTGAAAAAGCGAGCGAATGACGGCATTAACACCAAGGAAAACGCCGATACCGGTTAGCGAAATACCAAGTTCGGAATGAAAGTATAATGATATAAACGGTATCGCGAGGGCAAATCCCATTGCCGAAGCAACCCAGCCTCCGGCAAGGACCCAGAGGCGATAATCGAATTTACGGAAATAAGCTGATATCGCCATCATGCCACCGTCAATTCGTCGGCAATGTAACCGGCGGTCTTGATAAAACCATCGATCGGATATTTCTTAATTCCGTTTTCAGCCATATATACCAATATACTATCCCGGCGCAAATTCAACAATACGGAACTGAAATTGACCGCCTTCTCCATCGTGTCGATATCGAGAGCCGTTTTATTATTCAGGAGGATATTCCGGTTCAAAGGCGAGAAAGTTCCGATGATCGGGTGCAGAATAAACATCGGGATACCCAGCCCCAGCGCCCAGTTGGTGCGCTCATGCGACGGCGCCGCGAAATAATCGAGGTATGGAAAACATTTCGAGGTCAAATCATATTCCTCTGTGCGGCCGGAATATGAAAGCACGGCGATATTTTTATCGGCGAAAATATTTCCCGGGTCCTCTGAAAATTCCTTAATTGCATCGGTGTGGATTTCAAAGGTCTTTCTTAGTCTATTTTCGAAACTGCCGCCTCGGCGGCAGAATGCGATCCCCCTCTGCCCCGCTCTATCAAGCGATGTCAGCATGGCGATTATTTTATCGATATGCTTCTTCGGCTCGGCCCCCGATGAAAAAAAGGCGCCGGTAAGAATCTTGTTACTATTGATACGGCGTATCCGATTATCGTATGCTGTTTCCGATATATCAACCAGTTCGTTTTCGATGCATAAACCGCTGATAAGTAAATTCTTTTCAGGGATACCGCGCCCCATAAATTTATCGGCCGCCTGTCCCGTCGGAACAATTATTTTTCGAGCGGTCATCACCGCCGCCTCAGGCGGAACCGCATGTTCACCATGCTGATAGTACACCGGAACCAGGCCGGAAATCATCGGTAC
>Ga0136651_10001927_pt1 | contig 11393 bp, 9 predicted proteins | sample Mar14236cmmetaG_FD_94867 | JGI IMG/M metagenome (GOLD analysis project Ga0136651, IMG submission 94867) | Marine hydrothermal vent microbial communities from Guaymas Basin, Gulf of California to study Microbial Dark Matter (Phase II) - Marker... ...
AATATCATCCGCTTTCAGGTCCAATGCAATTCGTAATTTTCTAAAAATAATATTATTTGTTAACCGTTCTTCCGGCTTGGGCTTAGGACCGTCTTTTTTCCCTCTTTTATCGTTGATCAACCCATTGAGGAAGATTGCCAGATGGATGTCACTGCATTCCTGATATGCAGGATCATCATCTTTTTTCAGCCAATCGCTGACTTGGGCTCGGCTTACCGTTAGGTCGGCCAGGCCGAAAATAGCCATCATCTTTGAATCACCGAAATCAAAAGTGTAACGGATACGTCGTAGAATATCATTATTGGTCATAGTTATATCCTTGACTGCCTTTTTTCCGCTGGCAGAATCATTGGGGTGTCGCCTCAATATATTCCGGTTCCTGAAGCATGATCCTGAACTTATATCATAATCACAAAGAAATGTCCTATAGCTTCACTTCCTTTTCTTGCTAAAATCAAATTATACCATTATGTATTTTATTATGGCGTGGGGATGGCCTTGATTTCAAGAAGATATTTCCCATGATTTTAAATCTTCATTGTTTCACATTATCATGGTATGTTAATCATTATTTGTAAAAATAATACAAATTAAGGGCAGGACAAGTGACGCTGAAATTTCTTGGAATAAAATTAAAAAACCCGATGGTTCTTGCTTCAGGAGTCCTTGGAAACAGCAAAGACATCCTTGAAAGAGTCCATGAAAACGGCTGCGGCCTTGTGACCATGAAATCCATCGGCCCTGAACCCAGGGATGGTCATAATAATCCCACGGTGATTGATCTGGGTTGCGGCTTGATCAATGCGGTAGGCCTGCCGTCTCCCGGGTATCTGAATATGGAGAACGAATGGAAAGATCTTAAAAACAGAGACTTTCCGATAATTGCAAGCATTTATGGAGGGTCTGTAAAAGAATATAAGATGGTTGCAGAATTTGTTTCTTTAAAAAAACCGGATTTTATCGAAATTAATATCTCTTGCCCTAACTCTGAAAAGCACGGCATGATATTCGGGGTTAACCCACAGTCTTCCCATGATGTTGTCGCAGCTGTTAAAAAAGTAATCAATGTCCCGCTCATTGTAAAATTAACACCCCAGGCACTGAATATTGGTGATATAGCAAAGGCCTGTGAAGATGCCGGTGCTGATGCCATCTGCGCCATCAATACCCTGGGCCCGGGGATGGTGATTGATATTGAAGCAAGGATGCCGGTGCTGTCCTTTAAAAAAGGAGGGCTTTCAGGTCCCATGATAAAACCTGTTGCCATTCGATGTGTGTTTGATATTTACAAGGCCGTAGACATTCCCATCATTGGGCTCGGCGGCATTACTACAGGGGAAGATGCGATCGAAATGATCATGGCAGGAGCAAGCCTTGTGGGAATTGGAAGTGCGGTCCGGTACAGGGGTATTGATGTGTTTCAAACGGTCTCAGATGAAATGGAAGCCTGGTTTTTAGATCATCATTGCAGTTTAGATGACATTAAAGGGGCTGCCCATGAGGGAAACCAATCATGAACACTATTACCGATCAGAACCATATCATGCTCAGAGTTGGAAAAAAACAAATTGAAAGCCAAAACTTTGCCACTTTGTTTTTTAACCATGCTCTGCCTTTCAAGCCCGGTCAATTCATCATGGTATGGATACCGGGGATGGATGAAAAACCCTATACCATATCTTATCATTCAAAAGAAAATTTTGCCATTACCATTGAGGCCAAGGGGCTTTTTTCTACTAAAGCCATTTCACTGGAAACGGGTGACCTGATTGGAATCCGGGGACCCTTTGGAAACGGGTTTAATATCAAACCAGATGACAAAGTAGCGGTTGTAGCCGGCGGCTGCGGAATGGCACCTCTGGCCACCCTGATGGAACAGCTTTCCAAAAGTACAACCTTTATTCATGGGGCAAGATCCAAAGAGTATATTCTCTACCCGGAGCGATTTGATATTGAAAGGCTATTTTGTACGGATGACGGAAGTTTTGGTTATAAAGGATTTGTAACAGATCTTTTGGAAAAAGAAATTACATCAGGAAAACACTTTGACAGTGTCTATACCTGTGGACCTGAAATCATGATGTACACTGTTTTTTGTATCTGTGAAAAGTATGACATCCCCTGTCAGGTCTCTTTGGAACGTTACATGCGATGTGGTTTTGGTGTTTGCGGAGCCTGTGTCTGCGGCAAACAGGTGGTCTGCAAAGACGGACCGGTATTCGAATCTTCCACACTTCGTGCTATGAAAGACTTTAATGCAAAAGCCTTGTTGAAATCCGGTAAAGATGTTGATCTTTCCCAATATTTTTCCTGGCGTTGTAAATAAAAAAATATTTTACGTGTGACCTTCAGGTTACGTGTGATCTTTAGTTTAAAGGATTTTTATAAATGACATATAAAGAAGAATTTATTGAATTTTTAATTGAATGCAATGCTTTAAAATTTGGCAAATTTGAATTGAAAAGTGGCAGGATTGCCCCCTACTTTATCAATACCGGCATGTTTGATACCGGATTTAAAATTAAAAGACTCGGTATCTATTATGCCAAAGCCATACAGGAGTATTTCTCTGACAACTTCGACGGGATCTATGGCCCTGCTTACAAAGGGATCCCTTTATGCATCTGCACAGCCATGGCACTTTCTGACATGGGCATGGATAAGGGGTATGTATTCAATCGAAAAGAAGCTAAAACCTATGCTGACAAGAGCCTTGTTGTGGGCATGCCCCTGACAACCGATTCCAGACTGATTCTGGTTGATGATGTCATTACATCCGGGAAAGCCATCAGGGAATCTCTTGAAATCCTTAAATCCTGTGATAATCCAAAGGTCAACGGTATTGTTATCAGTGTGAACCGCCAGGAAAAAGGCAAAACCGAAAAAAATGCATTAAAGGAAGTTGAAGAGATCCTTGGCATTCCCATCCACTCCATTGTCACCATCACGGAAATAAAGGAATACCTGCACAATAAAGAAATAGATGGCAAGGTGATTCTTGATGATCACATGCTTTCAAAAATCGATACCTATCTTGAAGAATATGGTGCCATATGAAAATCAAGCAACCGATTTAGGATTCTATTCTAAGGATAACCCATCTAAGAATAGTGCTGACGTATCTCTCTTTCGCTGATTCCCATCAGATACAGCAGCCCATCCAATCCAACGCTGGATATGGACTTTTGTGCGTTTTCCTTTACAGTCGGCTTGGCGTGAAATGCAATGCCTAAACCGGCAATACTGATCATTGGAAGATCGTTGGCACCGTCACCGACAGCGATGGTCTGCTGAAGACTGATATTTTCTACCGTGGCAATGGTCTTGAGGATTTCGGCTTTTCTATGCCCGTCAATAATATCACCGGTAACACTTCCGGTAACTTTACCCTCTTTGATTTCAAGTGCATTGGTAAAAACATAATCAAGCCCCAGTTTGCTCTGTAGATATCCACCGAAATAATCAAAGCCACCGGATATGATGCCTATTTTATACCCAAGTTTTTTTAAGGCAGTAACCAGACGCTGGGCACCTTCAGTCAACTCAAGATTTTCGGCAACCTGAGCCAGTACTTTTTCATCCAGGCCTTTGAGCAGAGCCACCCGCTGGGTGAAACTTTGTTTAAAATCTATGTCACCGTTCATAGCAGACTCAGTAATCTGTGCGACCTGTTCTCCAACTCCGGCGTGCTTTGCCAGTTCATCAATGACTTCACACTGGATTAAAGTTGAATCCATATCAAAAACGATCAACCTGCGGGCGTGGCGATAAATGTCATCTACATGAAAAGAGATGTCAATCCCGGTTTTTTTTGAAATTTCAAGCAATTGCCGGCGTAATCTGCCAGGATCATGCATCTTGCCGGATACGGTAAGCTGTATGCAGGCTTTGGGGAATCGTTCGGTCTCATCTTGCGGCACCCATCCGGAAAGTTTGGTAATAATATCAATATTGAGCTGGTTGGCTGCGATTGCAGCTGTAACTTCGGATAGCTGCCTTGCGGTCAGGGTACGACCCAGAAGTGTTATGATCCTTCGTTCATGGCCATTAGAAGCGACCCATCCGATATAGCTTTCAGCATCAATGGCCGAAAACCGAATCTGAATCTCAAGTTCATGGGCCTGGAATAGAAGATCTTTAAGGATAGACGATGATGAATGTTTTGATGGTATTTCAACCAGTATGCCCAAAGAAAGATAATCATGAATAACAGCCTGCCCGATATCCAGGATAATGACTTCATATTGCGAAAGGATATTGGTTAAGCTGGTGGTCAAACCGGGTTTGTCTTTACCGGTAATATTAATTAGGATAATATCTCTCAATACAAATCTCCATTTATTAAACTGCGGCTCAAAGTTTTTTCTTTAAAGGAAAATTCATGCATATGCATTAAAAATCTCTTTGTTTTTCCTTAACATTTCTCCTGAAAGAAGGTCTTCCAAAGCATCGTCATAATTTTGTTTTGATACACCAGGGACTATTCTCTGTTTTGCAATGGTCCCTAAAAGTGCCATATTCTGCATCCTTGAATCGTCCATGGTCCGGGTATCCACTTTAACAGCAACTGCACCAATAGACTCACATGCCGTCTGAATATCGTTTGCAGTCAGTTCAGTGTTCAGACCCAGACGAACACCCAGCGGTTGCCAGGAGACATCCAGGTATACCAGCGTGCCACCCTTTTTCAAAGCCGTTTCAAGTCCCCGCATGGCCTCATGAATCTCCATACCTAAGACAAGATCGGCACTATTTTTCATGATCATCGGGGAATGGATCTTATCCCCGCATCGAATCATGGAAACGACCACACCCCCTCTCTGGGCAAGACCGTGGGTATCCACGGCAAGGGCATTAATTCCTGCATGATCTATTCCCCGCAACAACGCCTGACTCAACAATCCAATACCCTGCCCGCCGACACCTGTGATATGAATATTATATGCTTTCATTTTACTCCTTTATCAAAATCAATTGCCTGTTGGGGGCACGATGGCCTGCATGATCCATCCCCGATACATAGATCAAGATTGATATCCACACTCTGGTCCGGATTTCGGATAAAGGTGGGACAGCCGAACTGCTCCACACAGTCATGGGTTTGATTGCAGGTTTCCTGGTCAATGGTAATATGCTTTTGAATAAACCCTGGTTTTTTTCTTTGAAGCCTTGTGAACTTGAGCATGCAGGGGTGACTGGCAATGACCACACTGATACCGTCTATTCTCATGGCGGTCTTTACAAGATCTGTTAATTTTTCCTGTTTGTAGGTATCGCATAAGAAAACATTTTCAATACCCAGCCCTTTTAAAAGACTTTCAATGGAAATTTCTTCACCCGCATGATCCTGATGACCGGTCATGGCTGTGGTACCATTTTCCATAATAATCAACGTCATATTGTGATGGTTAAAAATCGTATTGATCAACCCTGGAAGACCGGCATGAAAAAAGGTTGAATCTCCCAAAAAGGCCACCACTCTTTTTTTATCATTAAACAAGGACAATCCGGATGCCATACCCGGAGAAGCACCCATACACATTAAAACCTCACCTATGTTATAAGGCGGCATATATCCCAACGTGTGACAGCCGATATCCGCTACTGTGACATCTTCTTTTCCCAGGGCTTTTTTGATAGCAAAAAAAGCACTCCTATGCCCACATCCGGGACACATCTGCGCCGGCCTTGCCGGGATGTCAAACGGCAGGACAAACGCTTTTGGGTTATCAGTTGTTATATCCGGCCATACGCTTACAAGTTTTCCCCTTACCTTATCCGGGGTGTATTCACCCACATAATCTTCATCCTCTTTTTTCCCGATCAATTTTACTGTAAGACCTTCATCATACGCCATGGCTTTAATCTGAATTTCAAGGATATCATCCAGTTCTTCTATAATCAGAACCTCGTCATGAGCTTTTAAAAAGGAAAGGATACTGATTTCTTCAAGGGGATTTACAGCACCCAGTTTTAAAATATCAGGCCTGTATGCTGCTGTTTCAAGCACATCCAGCAAAGACAAATAAGTCAACCCGGAAGTAATGATACCTTTTTTTCGACTGTTCTGAGAGGCCAATTCCATATTTAAGCCCGCTTGTCTGATATATTGTTTTGATCGATGAAGTTTTTTAATTGATTTTCGTTTCATATCCAGCGCCATTGTTGTCAACGCTATATACGGACCATTTTCCGAATTGAAATCCGTTCGATAGGAGGGGGTATTTTTATAGGCATCAAACTTAACTTTCTGCCTTGCATGGCAGACATGGGTGGTCAGTCTCAGCACAACAACGGTCTGTTCTTTTACGGCAAGGGCTGCAGCATGTTTATAATATTCATAGGCTTCCTTTGGAGATGCCGGTTCTAAAACCGTTACCCTGGACATTTTATAGACATTCCTGTTGTCCTGCTCATTCTGGGAGGAATTTGCTCCGGGATCATCTCCCAAAATAGCCACCATGCCGCCGATAATATTCATCAATCCCAACTGTACAAAGGTATCAAGCGCCACATTCAATCCTACACTTTTAAAAAATACACAGGAAAGATTGCCGTTTAATGCAGCCCCGAATGCCACCTCCGTAGCCACCTTTTCATTAACTGAAAATTCAAAATAAAAAGGACGTTCAGTTTCTGTGACGCTTTGAATGGCTGTTGCGATCTCAGGGGTTGGTGAGCCGGGATAAGACGTCACCACTTTAGTCCCTGTTTCTATCATTGCCCTGACAACGGCCTCGTTTCCCATTAAAATTTCCTCAAAGGGATTTTCACCTGTAAGGATATCACCTAATTTTTTCATTTATTCTTCCTCGGAAAACAAGTTGGTATTTACCAATTACAATATCACAAATTCTTTTTTCAAACACTATAAAAATATCTATTTCTGATCCTTGTTACAGCAGGCCAGTCACATGTAAAAGCCGTACAGGAAGCAATCAACGATTCCCTGCAATAATAGTGAGTTTTGACAAGGTTAATTTTTGCCAACCGCTTTCGAACAGTTTCAGATTAATTTTTAACTGGTTTTGAGTTTTTTAAGTCCACTTTCCGATCCCAGGAGAATCATGACACCATTATCTTTAAAAATAAAATCTGCTTTTGGGATAAAGTACACCTTTTCAGAAATCATCTCCTTGATTGCAATAATCTGAACATCATACCGATTGGGCAGTTTGACCTGCCGGAGTGATTTTCCGATAAAACTTTTTGGTACTGCCAGTTCTATTATCCCATACCCTTCCATAAACGGCAGGTAATCTATTAAATTTGGATTATGGAGCTTTTCAGCCATAGAAATGGCATTATCTTTTTCCGGAAAACAAATATCCCGTACCCCTAATTTTTCAAGTACCCGTTTATGGGGTTCATTAATTGCTTTTGCAACGATATGCCGTATACCGGCCTCCTGGAGGTTAAGAACTGCTAAGATTGAATTACTCAAAACAGACCCAATACTGACCACCGCTACATCCATCTCCTTTACACCCAAAGAACCAATAACATCTGCATCGGTAGCATCTGCCACAATAGCCTGTGTTACTTTGGTCTTTATACGATCTACAAGTTCCGGTTTTTTATCAATGGCCATTACATCATGACCTTTGCTGTAAAGGTGTGTCGCCAGAAAATATCCAAAATTTCCAAGCCCGATTACTAAAAACTGTTTCATGGGTTTCTCCTTATCCTATCATGATATCATCCCGGGCATAAGAATACTTCTTTGCTGCTCCATGCCTGCTGATAGCAATAGCAATCACCAAAGGACCAATCCGCCCGACAAACATCATCATCGTAATAATCAGTCTGCCGGCCGTTGAAAGGGTAGATGTGATACCGGTTGACAACCCGACTGTGCCAAAAGCACTTATATTTTCAAACATTAATTCCAAAAATGCCCCCCTGCTGAATCGATGAGAAACCTCCCCAATCTCTGTTTGCTGTAACAGTATAATTCCAATGGTGATTACAAAGAAACTGACCATGATGAGGCTGACAGCTTTGGTAATACTTTCATCAGATATCCTCCGGTAAAAGATTTGAGGAGAGTCCTGCCCGAAAAGCCGGGACACCCCAAAAATAATTATGGTTGAAAACGTTGTGATTTTGATTCCACCACCGCATGAACCGGGTGCCGTGCCGATGAACATCAAAATCATGGCTAACAGCAGAGTTTCATTGGTTAATTCTCCAATTTGAACGGTATTGAATCCGGCAGTCCTGGCATTTACAGATTGGAAAAAAGAAGCCAGTAGTTTATACGGTATTGTCATTTCCTTTAAAGTGTTCTGCCATTCTAATAAAAAGAATGCTGCCGTGCTGATAAAAAGAAGCAGCACCGTGCTTGAAAGGACCAGTTTTGTATGCAGGCTCAAATGGGACCACATCCGCCTGGAAAATGATACATTTTTTATTTCAGAAAGAACAACAAAACCGATACCACCAAGGATAATCAAGGCGCTGATGGTAAGATTCAATACCCAGTCATGCGTATAGCCTGTAAAACTGTTTGAAAAAAGCGAAAAGCCTGCATTGCAAAATGCACTGACAGAGTGAAATACAGAATAAAAAATTCCCATCCCTGTTGTCTGACCGGAGTGGAATCGGAAAAATAATATCACGGCACCTATAGATTCAATCGCAACTGTAAATAAGACAATGTCTTTTATAAGAGGCAGCGTTCCTTTTCCATGGCTCAAGCTGTATGTATCCTGAAGCAATATTCTACCAGTAATACTGACTTTTTTCCCAATTGAGAATAAAAAAATGGTTGATAATACCATAATACCAATACCACCCACCTGGATCAGAGAAAGGATAACCATCTTCCCAAAGAGGGTAAACGTTCCTGCGGTATCGACTATGGTTAATCCAGTGACACAGACGGCAGACGCGGCAGTAAACAGGGCATCAACAAAATGAAGATGATCGTTTGTGGAAACCGGTAAATACAATAAAAAAGTCCCCAATATAATAAGAGCGGTATAACCGATTACAGCAATTCGACCGGGTGAATTTGAAAAAGATCTTTCCAATTTGCTTATAATTAATTTCATATAAAAAGTCGTAAAGTTACTAATCCATTATTTCTTGATATTCAGGGTCAGGTAGTGAGAATATTTTCCATCACTAACACGCAGGAGGAGAAAGTTTTTCTTCCTATTTTGTGTGAGGGCCTGCTTGAATTCATCGACATTGTTTACTTGCTTGCGATTTATTTCCAGAATCAACATGCCGGGTCTGAGTCCAGCTGATGCGCTGATCGTACCAGGGTTCACCTGTGTGATAACCACTCCCTTTTCCCCCTGATACCCCAATTGTTCGGCAAGGCCCGGCGTTAGAGTCTGAACGGTTAATCCCAACTCTGCCAGAGTATGCGATGCAGTGTCGGCGACTGAACCATCATCATGGAGTTTACCAATAGTGACATTGAGAATACGACGTTTCCCATCACGCAATATTGTAATTTTCTCTTTTGACCCAGAGGCTTTAAGTGAAACACGATTACGAAATGCGCCGACATCTTTTACCGGTTTGTCTCCAAACTCTAAAATCACATCTCCTTGTTTCAATCCCGACTTTTCAGCCGGAGAATCTTTAGTAACCTGGGCAATCAATATCCCTTTAAGATCATCCAGGCCGAATGATTCTGCTAACTCAGGTGTAAGGTCTTGGATGATGATTCCAAGATACCCTCGAGTTACCCCCCCGGTTTTGATCAATTGATCTTTTACCGCCTTGACCATATTGATGGGGATGGCAAAACCAATGCCCATATAACCACCATTACGGGTAAAGATGGCTGTGTTCATACCGATAACCTTACCATCCAGATTTACTAAAGGGCCTCCTGAATTACCGGGATTTATGGCGGCATCAGTCTGAATGAAATTTTCATAATCTGCAAGTCCAAGACTGCTTCGTCCCTTCGCGCTGACAATACCGGCAGTAAGTGTATGAGACAGACCAAAGGGATTACCGATGGCAAGAACCCATTCACCCACTTCGAGTTTATCTGAATCTCCTAAGTCCAGTACCGGTAAATTTTCAGCGTCAATCTTGATCACGGCTATATCAGAATGTGGATCCGTACCAATCGTCTTAGCTGCATATTCCCGGCCATCTTGAAGCTTAACCGTGACTTTATCCGAGCCGCCGACCACATGGTTGTTGGTTAAAATATATCCGTCTTCAGAAAGAATAAAACCAGAACCTTGTCCCACTAAACTCTGTTGTTGCTGGGGTGCATGAGAGTAAGGGTAGCCACCAAAGAAATGTTTTAAAAATTCTTCTCCAAGGGGGTTTTGGCCCTCAAATGGAGAGGAGGATTCAACAACACCTTGCCTATCAACAATTTTTTCCACCTTGATAAACACCACTGAAGGTGAGACCATTTTTGCCACGGCTGCGAATGCTTTTCCGGTTTTTTTCAAACTTTCCATACCGTTGTTTTGTGAATAGGCAGCAGGCACAAACATGCCGGATGTCAGAATGATAATAGTGCAAAAAGCAATGAGGTTGAATCGACTCCATATTTGCATTAACTTATTTTGTTTTTTTTTCGAATTCATCTTATTTGTTCTCCTTGTGTGATGGATGAGTGGAATTTACTGCTGTTAAGTTTTTTGTGGTAGTTTTTTACTTGACGATACAGTTTATCAAAAACAATTTGGATGGCCAGATAGAGATTCTCATGACCATTGTCTTTGCCTGAGTTATGCGTTGCAACCAAAGTTTTCCGAGTACATGAGACAGTGGCCGTCACAAGACACCTGTGTTTCAGCTGCTTTTCGGAAGTTGGCTGATCAACCATTACGTGACAGCGCTGAATAAATGAATCGAAACGATTTAGTTTGCTTGCCTGTTCCTGGATAAAACTCCTTGCATGGCCAGACCCGCAACCATGCCTGAAAATGATATTCATGGGAAATTGAACCGTAGATCCCCTCTCTCTGAATAACAACCGCTGTAGATCTGTTGAGCTTTGCTTGAATGGTATCACCTGCGCAATTGTGGTAAACAAGTCATCAATATCAAATGGTTTATCGATTACCACTACTGCGCCAAGCTTTTTCGCCCTTATATGGGTAACTTCATCACCAAATGCTGTGATAAGGATCATAGGTGGAAAGTCCTCATAGTCTTTGATGGCCTCAAGTACCTGCGTTCCGGTTACACCCGGCATCCGAATATCTGAAATGATCAAATCAAAGGTCTCTGTTTCTCCCAAGGTATCCAAAAAACCCAGTCGCTTCATTAAACTGTTACCGTCCTTGCATTCCGTCACATCAAAGCCTTCTTCTCGCAGGGACCACGCCAGCATCTTCCGCATCTCCAGGTCATCTTCTGCAAGTAAAACGCGGTAATCATTCTCAGTACTTTCTATCTTAGGA
>Ga0136651_10001928_pt1 | contig 11393 bp, 16 predicted proteins | sample Mar14236cmmetaG_FD_94867 | JGI IMG/M metagenome (GOLD analysis project Ga0136651, IMG submission 94867) | Marine hydrothermal vent microbial communities from Guaymas Basin, Gulf of California to study Microbial Dark Matter (Phase II) - Marker... ...
CATCTTAATCTCATATACAATATTTGACCGATTAAATATAAAAAACAAAAAAGAAGGCAAGGTCTACTGTTACACTAGCGAGTATGTTATCGTTACTGTCGTCGTGTATGTTCCTGCTGGTTGGTTTGATGGAATGCTCAGCCAGAATCCATGGTAGTGAGTTGTTGTCGTGTATGGGATGTTCGTGTCTATTGTCTGGACTGAGGTGCTTAAAGCAACAGCATTGTTAACATTCAGGTTTGCTGGGTCGGTATCAGTATCCATCTTGAGGTTGTTTATCGCAAGGGTGTGAACACCATCGCTAAAGTCACTACCGTAAGCCTCTACCTCAAACTCGCCATTAGCATCGATGGTAACATTATAGACACCATCTGCTTGATTAGGTGCCGGACTGTCAGTTGTTCCAGCAGTCAATTCTCCGAAACTAACAGTGTTATAATTGAACGTTGCTGTAAGGTATCCTTGAACTGTTGCCGATACCGTAACATTATCAGCAGTCACAGTTGCTACAAGCAACAATGCCAACAATGGCAAAGCAAAGACTACCCTTCTCATCCCTCAACCACCTAATTATTATGATGAGAAAATGACATAAATAAGTTTGTTATACACATTATGTCAAAGCAGTTGCAACACGCAACCTATCCAAGGCACGTTCAAGATTTTCCTCTACCCATACCTTGTCATAACTGAATATACCCCAATTCTTTCTGCTCGATGAACAATTTTCCATGTATTCAAAAGTGTCTGCAAGAATCAATGCTACATCACGAAGGTCTCTATTGTGGATTTCATCTTTTATTTCATCACGCAATCTATTAACATCAACCACTTTACTCACCCTTTCTTTTCGACTGGAACTATCTCAACTTCTTCCTTGCTAACTGGAACAACCTTTGCAAGAACTTCCTCTGCACGTGCTTTCTTCTTCTTGACAAGTTCCTCGTAAGCCTTCTTCAATGCCTTTTCCTCTCTTTTCTTGCGTTCCAGTGCTTCTCTCCTCGCTTTTTCGTATGCTTCCTTAACCCTTTCGGCAAGTATTTTAGCACCCCTCAGCATATCTTCGAGAAATGTTTTGAACGCTTTCTCAGCAACTGGGACAACAACCTCAGCACCTTTCTTCACGTATGGCATCATCTTTTCAACTGCTTCAAGACCACGTTCCATCGGTTTTATTTCTTCCTTAGGAACAGTCGGTTTTGCCTTGAGTTCGGAAATCATCCGCTTCAGTTCAGCGATTTCAGATTCAAGACGGGCAATTTCTGGATAAGCAGTAGGATAGACTGGTTTGACTGGTCTCTCTTCAACAGTTCCAGTGACAAGTTCCAGCAAAGAAGGTCCTTGCTCAATCCTAGCCAACGCTCCCATAATTAGAAATAGATACTACGCTCTTAAATTGGTTTGTATTACAAAAATGAAAAAGACAAAAAGTGGTTCAGACGGCAATCGCTGAAAACGCTAGACCTGCGACAGCAGTGAAACACTCGGACTAGTCAGCGAATGCCGCTTTCATTTCCTCATACCACTTTGTGCCCTTGCCCTTAATTGCTTCCAAGAATGCTTCTGGTGTTAATCTGCTTAAGGAAGCATTCCTTCTCTCTGCTTCATCGCTTATCTGCTCTGGTGTCAAACCGAGGAATTTTGCAAGGTTTCTCTTGTATGCTTCAGTTGCTTCTGGAGAAGTTGCCCTTCTAACAAGTTTTGGTGCGGCTTTTGCTAAGTTCTCTTCCCACTTTTTCTTTGCAACATCAGGGGTAGCAACAACAGCCTTTGCCATTATCTATCACCTATTTAATGTTTTGGAGAGACCTATATTTAGAACTTTGTCATACGTTTAAATTTTAGAAAATATATAATGTAATACATGAGTGAGATAAAGAAGTCTAAAAAGATTGTTGTTAGAGTGACACCGCAACTGAAACATTTCCTCGATAGAATGGCACAAGAAAACGGGATAACGACAAGCGAGTTTGTAAGGAGAGTGCTGATTTATTTTAACATGGCTTACATTCTCGGGAAACTTACAGAACCACTTCCAAAGTTGAGGCAAGAATTCATGAAGATGTTAAACCAGTTACATCAAGGCGAGAGCCAACTCTAATTTCTTTTTGGCTGATTCGAGTTTCTGACGTTCTTGTTCAGGCGTATAGCGAAACCACGGGATGTATGAACTGTAAACATCATGAGCAACGACGTCACCCAAGTCAGTTTGTGCAGAGATTAGAAGTTCCATTATCTGCCTATCGATTTCACCAGCGGCACGTTCCTTCCAGTAAGTTGCTTCACCTTTTCTCTGTTCTGGAAAGTTCTCAAGAGTTCCGTATTTAACCAAATGCCTCATTTTACGCTGTTCATCAGTTAAAGGTGTTCCGAATGGCATTAGCCTAACACCTCATTCAGTTTTTCGATTGCACGTTCAATCTTTTCTCTCGCTTTCTCTCTGCTCGGAAACAGCGGATTGTCGAACCACATTAATGCAGAACTAATGTAACCAGATGCTTCGTAAGCAACCTTAGCATTTTTAGATTTTAATGGCATGATTGATTCAAACATCTTAGGCATAACATCCATAAGTATAATTAGAAGAAACGTCAATAAAAAAATATGGAATACATCAACCAGCAACAACTGTAACCGTCACATTGGCTGTGTATGTTCCAGAGTGAACACTTGGGACTAAAAGCCTCCAAGCATTTTGCACAAAATTGTTCAACTCATTGTATAGGAAGTCGAATGAAGCAACGCCTTGATTCAATTGAAGTTGAACCTCGCTTGATGGATACTCACCGCTACTGTCTGGCATAAAGTATAGTTGCGAGATTGAGAACTGCCCATAAGGTGACACGAAGTTAGAAGTTCCAGTTGCTATGAAGGTTGCATTCACCATGTTGCTTGAAACGGTAACATTGCCATAACAAGTAGTATTATCACCAACATCCACGTTTCCGTAATCAACTGAATTGTAGTTGAAAGTTGCACTCAAGTATGGTGTGCATGAACTGCTCTCGACCCTCATGTAGTTTACCAACACGGGTTCATAACCTTCCATGAAATACAAATACAAAGAACCATTAGTATATGTCACATCGTTATCACATGCAACGAAGTTCCTACAAGTCTTGAGTAACATCTGAGCCCAATTGACATCGAAAGTGTTGTTATATATCTCGGCATCTGATGCATCCTCACAGTTAAGACCATACACACCTTCAAAGGTATTATTGTATATCGTGGTGTTTCTGTTATAATAGAGGTAAATAGACCTCTCACCACTAACATTGTTAAACGACACAACAGTGTTGTTAGTTCCAATCATCAGACCTACATAAGCAACGGTATAAACTTCGTTCCTTGTTACCGTTGCACCAGAACCATCCCAAAGACCAATACCAACAAAACCACCAGTTCCATTGAAGAAACTATCTTCTATCAAGACATTGTCACAATGCACACATTCAAACGGAGTCCCGCCAGAAACAACTGTCACATTACTTACGGTTATATCACTCATGTCATCTCCCAAATGAATGCCAATATCACTTATAGACGTAAACTCAGAATCAAGAATGGAAATACCAGCAGATGTATTTGAAAACACACCATTATTAAAGTTTGATACAGTAACACCTTCAATCACACAGTTATTGCTACAACTCTCAAAACCAATACCCATACTCTCACCGTTACCAGACAAATCAGTGTTGTAGATTATTATATTAGAATACTGACCATTTGCAAACGATATCGCTGGTTGGTTGGTATTGACAATTATGTTAGAGTTGTTTATCTGAAAATCACTTCCACCCATCTCTGACAAAATGCCGCCCGAATCAGTAACATTCACAACCGTGTTCAAAACCTTGAAGTCAGTCACATCGTTCGCATTCACACCGCTACCACGCAAGTTTGAATCGGTTATGGTGACATTGACCGAATGAGGCAAGTAAGCACACCAATTACAGATACAATCACAAGTCAGATTATAGACATAAAGACCCTCTAAAGACTGGTCGAAATCATGCAGACAAGCATCGTTGACACCATGGCAATACACATTTCTGACATCAACACCAAAAGCCGTCTCAACAACCACACCAAAATCGCCACCTTCAACCTCAAAATCCCTCAACTTTGTATAGTTACCAGCAATATCAGCACCAAGCCAATAATCCTTCACCTTACCGTTTTTTATCGTGACATTCCTACCCTCGATTATTATACCCTTTCCTTCACCATTACCAATCAACGTAGAACCGTTGAAATCAACGACCACATTATCAGAAACTATCCTCAAGACACCGTCACCATTAGTGTCGTTCACATAATAAGTCCCACCACAGAGGACGACAGAAGTTTCTATATCAGTATCATCGGCTGGTTCAAGACAAACTGTAGCGGATACAGAAACATCATCAGCAACCACAAAGCCTACTGAAAGCAACACTAAAAACAACATCATCAAAATTTTGCCCGACATAATTATAATTAGGTCGAAATCCGTATATAAAATTATGGAATACAAAGGGATTGTTAAGTGGGTATTGATAACTGCCCTAGTAGTTGGGACTTCCGCAGTAGTGTCACATATTCTGAAGTTATTCAATTTCACAAGGACATTCAGAGTGATAACAGTAGGGCTAATGATGATGCTTTTCACGCTTATAATGACAAAACCTATGGATTATTCATCTAGTAGAAGATATAGATGAGGAACGACAACAAGATTATGACACCAAAACCAAGAAGATTCAAGGACACGGGGGCAGGATTGCACTCTTTCAACTCCGGATTACAACCGTATTCGCAAGGCTCATACTGAAGATAACTCACATTCCCACATCTACCGTTAGGAAGACAGTAAGAGTAGGTTATGTTGTGAATCAATGTTGTATTGTCTGGAGAACAAAAGTTGTGGTTTGAGAGTTTCTTAACATCCTTCAAATAGGGATAGTATTGGACATACCTTTCCCAAACATCGTCTGGAATCGTTGAAAGGTTTCCAGTTACGTTTGCAGTAACATTGGCAATTATTTGCAACGAGATGTTGTTTATTTTTTCCTGCAATTGATTGATTGTTTGATTCAATCTTTGTTCCAAAGCCTGCAAGTTAGCGGTGTAGTTGATTACACGGAAGTAGGAATACTTTGCTAGACGTTTAGACCCTAGAGACACAGCGTTTAGACATGAGAACATGCATGGATAAACGCCCGTTCTGCTTGGAGCAGTAAACTCCACCCAGTAGATGGCACCAGTCTTGTTCATTGTAACATTAAAGAACAGAGTGTTATTAGGATAGTAACATACAGCCGAACAGTTGTAGTTGCCGACTGGGTTACCAAAGACATCGGTAACGGTTATGAGCAATTTTGCTTCCTCACCTACGTTAAAATCGATTGCAAGAGATTGAGGAATTAAAAAAATCAAAAACAGTAACAAGTATGCAAGTTTCATGTTTAATTATTGTAACTCTGAATTTTTATTTTTGCTACGTCAGTATGTTAATCTGAGCAGTTGCAGTCTCGTTGAGCAACGTCAATGTTTGCTGTGCATGGAACGCTTTCCTTGCTTTGATTAGCCTTGTTCCAGTTATCGTGTGAACTTGACAGACAACGTATTGCTCGTAGTTACCGAGTTGATTTGGAACCGTGAATTCGTAATACCATGATGCTGGAGCACCACCTTGTGTCATTGGCTGATTGTCCACAAAAACTGTTTTGTTTGGATAGTAGATTGTTTCGTTGCACCAGTCAACTGAAATCGGGTCACCGAAGACATTGGTTACTGAGACTATCGTGCTTCCACGCTCTCCTATCTGGTATTCAGTTCCAGAGACAAAGTTTACTGCTCCATGTTCATACTTTCCGTATGCAAAGCCTATTACTCCTAACAATATAACGGTTGCTATCAAAAACCACTTCCTTTTCATATTTTTTATATTGGGGTTACTTGCTTAAAAGATTGTATATTACAACCATCAGACAACCGCAAAACCAGAGTTCAGCCAACAGACTTCAGATGCTAAACACGCACAATGGAACAATGTTGAACGAATTAGGTTTGAATGTTAAGAGATGGAACACCAGTATAGTTTACTGTAAGATTTCCGATGCTAACATTAACCATCTGATAGAGTTTGCTAACATGAACTTCACCACCACCACGAATACAGTTAAGTTGACCATAAACAGTATGCATTGCTTGAATCTCCAACAAATCAGTCCTTAAATTACTACGAGACCAGTCTCCTGCACTATCTTGAAAACCAACTCTCAGGCTTCCACCAGAACCACCTTGAACTATACAATCAAAAGGAATAGTATCATTGCTAACATAATTACTAACCATTGAAGTGTAGTATGATATTCTGTTGGGAAGGTTAAACCAAGCATCATTACACCAATCATAGATATACATTTCTACATATTCGTTACGCTGGTCCCAATTGCCTTTCCATACAATAGCCATCCCGTTGTAGTTTTCTGGTTCAGTTATGTTGTCAAACTCGTAATAGAATGAAAGACGGTATCCACTTACCCAATCTTCCCTTACCCAATGATAATGACCATCTTCATACCATGTATCTGTGTAATCACCATCAACAACCGTTCCGTATTGAAGTGCAAAACTATCCGCTAGGTCTATTTGTTTGTTCATTACATAGAGACATTCTACGGTAACCATATAAACACCAGTTATGTTTGGAACAATAAAATCAAAATAGTAGATGCCCTTGCTACCTTCTTGGTAGAGCATGGGTGCTTCCCTGAACCAAATAGTTCTGTCTGGATAGTAAAGGTCCAGAAGACAGACACCATTATCTATAGGCTGATAATCTTGGTCAAGAAGTTGAAGAAACACCCTACCCTCATCATTTGGAATGTATTCAGTTCCGAAGACTTTTATATGAGCATTTTTCGTAACATTTTCATGGACATAAATACGTTTTCCAAATCTAAAACGAAACGGAAACCCAAAAAGTAAAGAAGTTATAAACGATATGAAAAACACAACTACCAATAAGATACAAACAACTTTCTTCAAACTATCCACCACCTCGAAGTATTCTGATTATTACATAGACCAAACCTATCATCAAAGGAGTGATTAAAACCGTTGTGAGCCATCTTACACCGCTTGAGAATTTCAAAAGGGTATAGAAGATTGAAAGAGTGTTATAAACACCACGAAAGAAACCGTAAACTGGTCCTATGACTGGCACAGATTCCCATCTGCTTTGAGTAGGGACTGTAATGTTCATTATCTTTTCTTTAGCCTCACCAGTAACAATGTCTGGAGCACCCAATGTTATCAGATACAGAACAAAGAATACAAATAACGAATAGGTTAGGACGTATCTCAACAAGATTATCACCTACCAGCAAATATATGACCACCTATCATTGCAAACAACGCACCAGCGATTATGGTAAATATGATGGTAACCCATGCTGGGAACCATTTTATCAATGCTCCAGCAATACACATCGATATGAACACAAGGATGCTAACCTCAAGACTTCTTGTAAGATAAACCGAACCAATTACAGCAACTATTATTAACAGACTCCATATCATGTATTTTGCAGTAGTAACATCAACGTTAAACCCGATAGACATTGCAGTCACGACCATGTCAAGACCAGATTTTATACTCTCACCCGCTTGGACTTGGGCTGGAACACCTTCAGTTACATTGAAAACATCCTTAAAGACAACCTCACTTATAAGGTTTGATGGGTCTGGATTTGGCTCTTTCCATATGCCGACAGCAACATCATAACTTGTGTTGGCAGTAAAGTAACTTGGTATTTCTAGAATCCTCTCAAAGTATGCAGAATGTGTTGGCGGAACGAGTGCAAAGTCAAAATCTCCCTTGTCATCACGATAACAGAACTTGTTACAAGGTGGCAGAGTTGCAACTGGGAAATATTTGTAAACATGTTTGTCGGTTGCATCCCATTTGCCGATACTCAATCCTAAACTGTAATTGTAATAAACCGTCCCATTATTCTTGAACCATACTTTAATTCTAATCAAGTCACCAACATGAGGAGTTGGATTATCGACACTGACTGCGTATGCATATGCAAAGTAATCACCCTCTCTAATCGTGACCATATCATCTTTTTCATCCCAATCAAATATCTGCGAAGTGTCTGAAATGTTACGGACAGTTGCTATTACGTCCAAAACCTCTCCACCAATGAAACCTTGTCCAGTTGCATTGTTGTATTGTCTTGCAACCATCTCAACCTGAATTTCTCTCACTTCATTTGGATTCATGTTGTAAGTTTCTATCCAGATATCAGTTGCACTGTAATATTTTATTGTTGTGTTAGCATCGGTTACATTTACATAACAATCCCCACTACAAAAATGATTTCCATAGAGATACCATTCATCATTAGGTATCTTAACAAAATCTTCTCCAAGAGTCAAACCTACCTTGAGACTGTGAGCAGTGGTATCGAGATTTTTCACACGCAATGTTACATAGAAATGTTCACCAAGTTTAGGATTATTAGGAGTAACATCAACAATATCTATACTAGCGGTTGAAGGAACATACACACCAGTTATTGTCATCTCAACTGGAACATATTCATCACCAACATGGTCTTCATGGAAAATAAGATTACCAGTTAAAGTTTGACCTATACTGCCATAACTACTGTCATAGTTAACAGTAACGGTTGTTTCTTCACCAGATGCAATATAGACATTGGTAACTTGTGGCAAAATCCAAGGCTTGTCGCTACTAATTGTAACGGTTATTCCAGAAGAACCGAGATTCTTTATTGTATAAAACCTCTGACAGATTGAACCATATGAACACTGAAAAGTATCACTCGATGGTGTCACAGTAAAGGCATATTCTGGTGGTGCTGGAACAACATCAAATGATTTAGAAGTTGTCAATACGTTACCTCTTGCATCTCTTATGTGATAATAAACTATGAAACTTCCATATCCATAAGTCCATGGGTCAATTCTCTTGTAATAAGGTGGACAATCACCCTTAGGAGAATACATACAAGAAACACCAGACATATACTCGTTCTGAAGAACATAACTTGATGAATTTAGACTGTAAATATCCATTGTTGCAAAACCATAAGTAACATTGTTGTCCAAATAGAACTCAAACTCGACACCAGTTGTAGTATTATCAACAACAACCCAATCAAATGGTTTCGTTATCCTAATTTCCGTTACTTGTGGATAGTCTGGAAAGTTTTCACTAGAAAGAAAGATACCTTGTAACATCGCTTTCTGTTCTGGTATCTGAACAATTTTCCAATCAACATATGTTACTATATCTTCCCAACCATTTGAACGCAAACTTTGCAAGAAACTCTGACTTATATCAACTCTATCACAAAGTGGTGAAACGGCATAACCAGCAGATTTGTATCCCCAGTCAGTTATGTTTTCAGCAGACTTTTTACAATAAACACGAACACCATCTATATAGGCATGCATTTTATAGTGTGTTTTAATCCAAACATGAGCAGTAGTATCATTTACTGGAACAAAAACCCTATACCATTTATTTGTTGTCACACTACCATATGAACCAGTTATTAGATTTTTTAATTCAGCATATTCTCCCCTATCTCCACCGACATACAATTTACCAGATGAACTATATCCATTAAGTTTAACAAACAATTCAACACCTATAAGGTTACACGTTGTAAATGTCTGAGTAACTTGTGACCATGAACCTGAAGTATCATATGGAGAATAAATAGACAACATTTTGTAACCTTCTGGAGATTCATCACTAGTAATTATTGTTCTTGAGCCACCCTCACTACCACTTGTTGACCAATAATCTAAATCTTGTTCGAAACCACCATTTTGAATTATGTTGTGAGCATCATAGAAACGAAACCTGTGATACAATACATTAGACGTTCCAGAAGGACTCGAAGGATTCACTGGGTCAAGATACGCACAAGTATGACTGTAAAAATCCTTTGAATCATTCATAGACAGATATGATGGAAAAACATTGCCAAAAGTAATACTTCTACTTTCTCCATAACCACCCCAAGAAGTCTCACCACCATGATATCTATCCCATTCAACCCACCACTGAGAATAACCGAAAGATGACATCAAGAGAAATGCTGTTACAAAAACCACTAAGAAAGTATGTTTCTGCATAAATTTTTATTGTATTTCCTATTTTTTATCTTTTGGTTACCCAGTGAAAACCAGAGACAAAAGCATCAAGAAACTCAGTATAAAGCCTATCAGACCCCAGAAAAGCAGTTTACAGCCAACATGATAGGACATTTCAATACCCATCTCCTTATCACCAATAGAAACATCCGTAATGTTATATTTCGGGTTTATAATACCTTGGCGTTGAAAGTTTACGATGTTGAACGAGAGGTCAATGTTTTTGTAACCAACAAGAATGAAAAACACAGAGAAGGTAAAGATAACGAGCGAGATAAACAAAACGATAACTTTTTCCGTTTCTCTGTCCACACAATCACCGTTTTAGCATGTTCCAGACAACATCAAGCATCAAAAGGATTCCTATGTAGATTCCAGCATAATAGTAAACCTCGAAAGACGGATTGACAGCCTTAACGACGTCACCTATCGACCTGAATAACGGCAACAAGACGACAAAGACCACGAACGCAATCACCGAAAACCACATAAAACGATAGACCTTGTCAGCAAACATAATACTTATTTCGTCGCACGACTTAAAAAATGTTGTATGAGAATTTTGATTTGCCCATACTGCGGGAGCACCAACATAAGCGTTAACAACCTAAAGAAAGGCTGGTGGTTCTGTTTAAGGTGCGGTAAGGAGTTTCAAGAACCAGTGGCAATCGAGATTTAAACGCTGACCCTACCAACGCATAGACGGTAGAGATGCGAGAGTCGAAAACCAACCAGCACATGCCGAAAAATAGAGAAAAGATGGCAATTGCTGACAAGTTACTGACTATCTCATGAAAGCACCGAGCAATGCTAGAGTAAAACCAGCGGCTAGTATTACTCCACCGATACCCATAACGACTCCTTCTGTTCCACCCACTGATTGGCTGGTGTTCTTTATCTGCTCGATACCTATTTTGATAAGAGACCCACCGACTACTGCGATTCCTATGATTGCATACACAACATCTTTTACGTATCCGATGTATTCAGCCATTCCTTATCACCTGAAAATAATTTATCCATACTGCCTTAAATATAGTTTATAAAATATATGTTTATATATGCAAATACCAATTAAATGAAACGATTATATATATGGTTTCTACAATAATTTAATTGTGAAAATCAAGTCAATCATAATACCAGAGCGAATGATTAGACTTATAAAACAAATGTATGAGCAAGGTTTTGTTACGAGAAAA
>Ga0136651_10001930_pt1 | contig 11390 bp, 9 predicted proteins | sample Mar14236cmmetaG_FD_94867 | JGI IMG/M metagenome (GOLD analysis project Ga0136651, IMG submission 94867) | Marine hydrothermal vent microbial communities from Guaymas Basin, Gulf of California to study Microbial Dark Matter (Phase II) - Marker... ...
CTAAAAATCTATAGCCCACGCTCTGAACGGCTTGTTTCACCGCCTGTTTATCTACCTCCTTAGAGCCCATCATCAAGCAGCGTTTCTCGCCTTTTTCATAGGTCAGCTGCAGTGCCTCTTCCACATCCCTATATTCGTATCCAGCACCATCAAGTCCCTCAGGATATCCTAAGTCTTTTCCTTCAGGTACTTTAACCAGGGTTTTACCTTTGCACTTGGGACAAATTATGGCCACCTTCTTACCCTTAGGGATTTTTTCATCTGGAATATTTAATCTTGCCTTGCATTGATTACACCTGACTTCCATGGCCTTTCTCCGTGTCTCAAATCCTGCGGCTTTTAGGGTTCATGACACACGAAGATTCCGTAAAAGCTGGTACCTTCCATAAACATTTATAGATGTGTTCTGGATTACCGGATATAGCGTTTCTCATAGTCAGTATCAATATCCAATCCCTCAATGGTTGTGGTTTTCTCGCCACGAGCAGCCTTGATGGAGTCTATGGCACGACCAACTACCGCCTTACGAGAACAATAACTCAATGCAACCTCTTCTGTTATCAAGCCTTCTTTGTATAGTTCTACAATGGATTGATCAAAGGTCATCATCCCGAATGGCTGGCTCGCCTCAATGATCTCATAGAAGGTTTTGCCCTCTGCTTCCCCGTGCAGAATAACGTCCTTGACCCGCAAGTTTGTCTTCATAATCTCGAAGGCGGCAACGCGCCCCCCTCCCACCTTTGGCAATAACCTCTGACAAACCACCCATCGTAGGGTATCTGCGAGCCTTATCCTTATCTGTTTCTCCTCATCCTGATTAAACATGCCCACAATCCTGTTTACCGTATGCCCTGCATTTACGGTATGGATTGTACTCAAGACAAGGTGGCCCGTCTCTGCGGCTGACAGACCTATTTCCACTGTTTCGCGGTCCCTCATTTCGCCAACCAGGATAACCTTGGGAGCCTGCCGCAATGCCGCCCTGAGGCCGTTAGCGAAGGTGTCAAAGTCTACACCCAGTTCGCGTTGGTTGAATGTGGCCTTTTTCTGAGAATGCACATATTCAACAGGATCCTCCAGCGTCACTACATGCACTGCATGCTTTTCATTTATCTCATTCAGCATTGCTGCCAGAGAGGTCGACTTACCTGTTCCGGTTGCCCCGGTTATAAGAATGATTCCATCTCGCTCTTCGGCCATCTCGTAGAAGGCAGGTGGGAGACCAAGTTCTTCTATAGTAGGAACTCTGTTTGCCAACTGCCTCATAACCGTGGAGTAGCATCCCTTTTGGGAGAAGATGTTCACCCTGAAGCGAGCCTTGCCGGCGAGCTGGTAAGATATGTCGCACGAGCCCTCAGTAAGCAGTGTCTTTGTCAGGCCCCTGTCCCCATTTATCAGGTTTAGCGCAAAAACTTCTGCCTGAAACGGGGTAATCTTATGGATAGGGGGATCAATGGCAACCGGTTTTAACTCCCCGGAGCTTTCTACCTGAAAAGGTTTGTCTACTGTGATATTGAAGTCCGAAGCCTCCTCATGGGATTCCAGCATGGTGGTTAATATGTAATCTATCTGCTGCTTTCTCATTTCCCAACCTCACAATGTGCGTTTATTCAGCCCATTGGGTCTATTGAGCCATTGAGTCGCTGGGTCATCGAATCTTTGAGCGACTAAGGATAGCCCTAGCCAGTCTCTCCATTCAATTGTTTTCCCTTTTTGCCTTCAGCCTTTTGCCTTGTCCCTTTCCTCCTTCACCTTCTGCATCGTGCCTAATGCCTCAAGCCTATCGCCTGCTTCCTTACACCTCCGTAAAATCAGCAGGTGGATTCTTTAGGAAAGGCATAAATCGCGATTTTTCTATGCACTTCATATAGGCATCATCAGCGCTAATAATACCCTTTTTCATAAGATCCATTATCGCGTCATCAAGGCTCTGCATTCCATATTTTTTCCCGGTTTGTATCATCGAGGGAATTTGGAATGTCTTCCCTTCCCTGATAAGGTTTCGTACCGCAGGTGTCGCTATCATAATCTCTAGGGCTGCTACCCTGCCTCTTCGGTCAATTCTACGGAACAATGTCTGTGATATAACTGCCCTGATTCCATCAGCCAAGGTATTACGTATTTGCTCCTGCTGGCTCATGGGAAAAACTTCTATAATTCTATCCACGGTCTTTGCTGCGCTTGTGGTATGTAGCGTAGCAAACACCAAGTGACCAGTGGCCGATGCTTCAATGGCAAGCGAAATGGTCTCCAGATCCCGCATTTCGCCCACTAGAATTATGTCAGGGTCTTCGCGAAGGGCCCCTCTCAGGGCAGCGGAAAACGAGCGCGTATGAATACCCACTTCCCTCTGGTTGATTATAGCCTTTTGACTCTTATGAACAAATTCTATGGGATCTTCTATGGTTAAGATGTGATCTTTCCTCGTAATATTTGCCTCATGAATGATCGCAGCCAGAGTAGTTGACTTACCACTTCCCGTAGGACCCGTAACCAGTACAAGCCCTCTTGGGAGTGTGGCTAGCCTTTTTATGACAGGGGGGAACCCAAGTTCATCGCAAGTTTGGATTTCTGAAGGGATCTGCCGGAAAACCGCGCCCACACCATTCTTCTGTTGAAAAAAATTTGCTCTATACCTAGCAAGGCCCGGTATCTCGTAGGCGAAATCTACGTCTCCAGTTTCCTCAAATACCTTCACGCGCTCCTCAGGGGCTATTTCGTAAAGCATTGATTTCAATGTGTCATTGTCTAGTGGCTTGAATTTTACTCTCTCCAATTCCCCATCTATTCGCAGTACTGGTTGCTGACCTGCAACAAGATGGAGGTCCGAGGCCCCTTTTTCATTCATAAGCTTGAAAAATGCATCAATCTGAGCCATGGATTCCTCCTCAATTTTAAGTGAGATCTCTGCGGAATAAACAATGTCGAATGTTTCACTCGACTGTGGTTATTTTTGCAACACATGTGCCATCGTTCTAGTCATTTGAAAATATGTTAAACATCAGTGAAACAGCCGGCCCTTATTCAATAAATTTGGTCACTTGTCACCTTTTTAATCGGCTATTAACCACGGTTTCTTCACGCTCTTCTGACACTTTTGTGCAAATTTTTGACATCTTCCTCTGAAAGCCACTCCCACTCAACAATCCCTTTTACTGATTTACTGATTCAAATTCAATAAACTTTTCATTGACAATGGCCCGGTAGCTAGGATAGCATCTTCACAAAATAGGCAGGGTGATCTAGAAACAAAGGAGGACACCCAGCCACTAGGACAAGGTTCGAGAAGGTGGGATCGCCTGGATCACCCATTGGGGTTGACCGGGACGGTCAAATAAGACCAAGAAGCATGTGGAAAATGGGTCTTTCGGTGGTCCTACCGGAAGGCCTTTTTTAATGGAAAGGAGAAAAAAATGGAAAGAAAGAAAGTCACGATTGCGGATCTCCAGAGAAAAAAACAAAATAAACAGAAGATTACCATGGTAACCGCGTACGATTACCCAACGGCAAGCCTGGTCGATCAGGCTGGTATAGATACCATCCTCGTGGGTGACTCCTTGGGTATGGTAGTACTGGGTTATGAGTCCACAGTGCCAGTAACAATGGAAGAAATGATCCATCATTGCAAGGCCGTAAGCCGGGGTGCGAAACATAGTTTTATAATCGGAGACATGCCTTTCATGTCGTATCACACCAGCGTGGAAAGGGCCATTGAAAACGCGGGCAGGTTTATAAAGGAGGCGGGCTGTGACTGTGTAAAACTTGAAGGGGGATCAGAGATGGCCCATGTGGTTAAGGCCATAGTTGATGTGGGGATTCCCGTATGCGCCCATATTGGCCTGACCCCCCAGACAGCAACAAAACTGAGTGGTTTTAAGGTACAAGGCAAAGACGCTGAGAGTGCAAAGGCCCTGGTTCAGTCCGCCAAGGACTTGGAGAAGTCTGGAGCCTTCATGATTGTAATGGAATGCATTCCCGATCTGCTGGCTTCAATGATCACCGACCAGTTGACCATTCCCACCATTGGCATTGGTGCTGGGAAGGACTGCGACGGCCAGGTATTGGTATACCATGATCTTGTAGGCCTTTTTGAACGCTTTACCCCAAAATTTGTCAAGCAATACATTAACCTCTCACCCCAAATAAAGGACGCACTGGAGCAGTATAAGAAAGAGGTAGACGAAGGCGTCTTTCCAGGGCCAGAGCATAGCTTCGCAATGAGCCCTGAAGAGGCCAGTAAGATATAACGAATGCCACTCAGGTATTAGGAGGTATTGATGAAAATTGCTTGCATAGGTCCTGGCGCCATGGGGTGCCTTTTTGCAGCCTCACTCAAGAGGGCTGGCAATGACGTTATCTTGATGGATTATAAAGAAGACCGGGCAAGATTTCTTAATGCCAATGGAATACACGTAGAAGGTGTAACGGGAAGTTTCCACGAGATGGTTCCTGTGGAAATCCACCCGGATCTGCGTGATGCAGATCTGGTTCTAGTGTGTGTCAAGGCCATGAAAACCGAAGAAGTGGCCCATGTCCTCGCCCAAGGCATCGGCGAGGAAACCATTGTTGCCTCTCTTCAAAATGGCGTTGGAAATATGGAAACGCTCTCCCGCCTGCTGGGCGAGCCAAGGGTTCTGGGGGGTACCACTTCAGAAGGAGCTACCTTACTGGCACCCGGGCACGTCCGGCACGCAGGGCGTGGCCAAACCTTCATTGGAGCAGCAACGGAAGAGCATCCTGCCTTGCCCAATGTTTCATCCATGCTAGAAAGAGCGGGGTTTTATACCGAGGTGTCCCGAAACATACAAGGCCTCATCTGGGGCAAACTCCTGGTAAACGTTGGTATAAATGCCCTCACTGCCATCACGCACTTACGAAACGGGGCTCTTCCTGAGCTTGAGGAAACGAGGAGATTGATGACACTTGCGGTAGGCGAAGCCGCACAAATTGCAAAAGCCAAGGGCATAGCCCTGCCCTATGATGATCCCATAGGACGAGTTATAGAGGTATGTGGTGCAACGTCGGGTAATGTGGCTTCCATGTTACAGGACGTTCTGAACAAGAGGCCAACAGAAATAGATTTTATCAATGGAGCAATTTCAAGGGAAGCCAGACAGCTGGGAATTCCAACCCCGGTAAACGACACCCTTGCGTCGCTCGTGAAGGCAATTGAGAAGACTTACATGGAACAGGTGTTTTAAAGGAAAGTCTATGGAGCTGTTCCGAGTTCCTGTTCGAGCCTGGCCAGACGCTCCCTTTCGCAAATCTTTTGGCCCTCTTTGTCTCTTACGTAAAATGAACCCATCATCTTTTCGTCGTCGGTATTTACTTTAGCGAACCGAATATCTAGCCCCATGGAATGAATAATTTTTGCCACTTCATAGAGTACCCCAGGTCGATACAAGGCTATGACCTCTACAATGGTAAAAAAGTCTGACGCCTGATTATCCACTTTTACCTTTGTTTCATGTCTCAGGGGTAACACCCTTGTTCTCAAGAGGCCTTTGCGCCGCTGGGCCATCAACTCCTCCAAAGAAAGCCTATCTTCCAATGCCAGCATCACCTCTTTCCTGACCCTATCCCACCTATCTTCCTCCATCAGAGAATCCACAGGGCTAGTAACCTCGTATATGTTAAAGGCAAGCCCGTTTTTTAGAGTGAAAAGGCTTGATGACAGAACTCGCAGGTTATTGACCGTAAAAACCCCCACCATCTTGGCAAAGAGCCCTGGCCGATCGTAAATGCATTCAATTATTCGAGTCACTGGCACTCCTGGGACTTTCTTCAATACCCAGTCATAAGGCTTATCCCCCATGGTCAGCGCCAATCTGAAGTGGTGAATAATGTCGTGAACCGGCACTTCCAAGAGATACCTGGTTGACACTTGGCCAAAAAAGCCTTCCAGGTCATTTGCCTTGAATTCCCCCTTAAGGGTCTCTCGAACTTCTCGGCGTTTCTGGGCAACAACCTTCCTGGTATCAGGGGCGGCAAGCTTTCCCCCTTCTAGTATTTTGTTCACTTTCAGGAAAATCTCCTCCAATAGTAGAGCCTTCCATCCGCTCCTTGCCATTGGCCCGGTCGCCTTGCTATCTGCCACCGTCAGAAGAAAAAGCATCCTGAGGAGTTCGGGATCTCGAACCGTTTGGGCCACTGATACAACGGTCTTCTCATCGCCAAGATCTCTGCGCTGGGACACACGAGCTAGCAGGATATGATGCCTGACCAAAAACGTGATTGTCCTTGCCGCTTCCTCGCCTAGGCCCAGTCTCTCCAAAAGGCTTGGTATTTTCCTTGCTCCCCTAGCGCAGTGATCCTTACCATATGCCTTACCTATGTCATGCAACAGCGCGGCAAGGAATAGCCACTCGGGATGTCTTAATTCTTCCCAAACCCTTCTCAGAAGGGGCCATTCTCCGTCATATTTACCCGTTCTTATACGGTGAAGAACTTGCATGGCCCGCAGTGAATGAAGGTCAACGGTTTCGACATGGTAGTATCCAAATTGGGCCAGGTTTCTAATCTTCCGAAACTCTGGAACAAAGGCGTCAATCAGCCCTATCTCAAGGGCTAAACGTAGGATTCTTGGATTTCTTGGATCAAGTATTAGGTCCAAGAACATCTCCTTCGCGCCGGGTAGCATTACAAGGCGGCATCTGTCCTTCGTAATTTTCTTTCTTGCCTCCCATATGAACCCTGAGCCCAAAAACAGGCCGTACTTGTTAGCGGTCTTGAATGCCTTTAAGATCAACATGAGGTCATCACTAAAAGAGATGCCCCCTTTCATAACCAGGTTTCCCTTAACTATGTCAAACTCCTTGGGAAACTCGGGAGGCAGGGGATCTGGTAGTGACGGAGAGACAAGATCCTTGGCCTTTGTCAAGAACTCCTCAGTTATGTACCTTATTCTATTCATGTGCAGATACACATCCTTCATAAAGCGACTGGGAGCGCTTATAGAAGGACCATCAGGATATTCCAATTCCTTAGATAAACGCTCTTGGTGACTCACCAGAAGCCTGTCCTCCTTTGTGGAACTGCTGGCGTGCAGCAAGTTTCTCACCTTGAGCAGAAAGCCCCTTGAATAAGCCAGTTTATTGATTTCCAAGTGCGTAAAGGCATTAAGCCTTTTTACATCAGAAAACCGTTGGCATCCAAAACAAACCTTGGAAATCCAGCGCATGTAATGGAAGTCTCTAAGCCCACCAGGGCCCTCTTTCAAATCCGGTTCAATAAAGTATTCCTCTCCGCCAAATCTTTCTTCCCGTTTTGCTTTCTCCACCAGTATCTTGCCCAGCATTCCCCCAAGATCATTAGCTAGAGTGGATAAAACCCTCTCCTTGAATGTCATGTGGAACGCCCTTGAACCCAACAGCATTCTAGAATTAAGGATTGATGTAAGTGTTCCGAAATCCTCGGCCATTAACCTTTGTGCCTCTTCAGGTGTTACAATAGTATATCCCACTTCCAACTTGGCATCCCACAGGTGGTACAAGAGGCCAAGAAGAGCGCGTTCGATTTTCGTAGGCAATACTCCTTCGTGTAAAATCATGAGGTCAATATCGGATGCCAGGCACAGTTCCCTCGCCCCGTAGCTGCCCATGGCCAAAAAGGCAATGCGGCCACCCGTGTTGGTATTTTTGAGCCACTCCCGTAGCCTCAATAAGACCAACAGCTCGCCAACAAAGCGATCCACCATGCCCGTGTACCTTCGGCTGATGGCGGCTCCCGAGAGCTTGGCTAGATTTCCACAGGCAAGCGCATCTCGCTCACTCAAAAAGTTCACCACAGCCTGCTCTGGCGATATTGAAGCACTATATGGCGTCTCTATCTTCCTCACCGGTTCTGATTCTGATGGCCTTTTCCACTGGTAAGATAAAGATCTTGCCATCTCCAATCTGTCCTGTGTAGGCATTCTCTTTTATGGCCTCCACCACCCTACCGGCCAACTCTGCAGGTACAATAACCTCCAACTTGACCTTGGGCAAAAAATCAACGACATACTCAGCGCCGCGATAAATCTCTTTGTGTCCCTTTTGTCTCCCAAAGCCCTTTATTTCCGTAACGCTCATACCGCTGACACCGAGTTTCAGCACAGCGTCCTTTACATCCTCCAACTTGAAAGGTTTGATAATAGCCTCAACCTTTTTCATGCCAATTTTTTCCTCCTTACTAGCGATATTGCTTTGGATTTATATTGTATTTTTTCACCTTGTAACCGAATATGCGCTCTGTGGTACCCAAGGCCTTGGCAGCTTGCCTCATATTTCCACGGGTGTTCTTAAGTGCGTCAATGATCAAGTCCATCTCAAAACGTTCAACTGCTTCTTTGAGCGACTGGGACTGGACAGTTCCGGTATCCCTCGCTGTCTGCAAAGTTGGCGGTAAGTGACACGTATGGATCACCTGTTCTTCACATAACAAGACGGCCCTCTCAATGCAATTTTCAAGCTCTCTCACATTACCGGGCCAGTGGTACTGCATGAATGCATCTATGGCGGGTGTTGAAATGCGTCGGATGTCCTTGCTGTATTCCCTGGCGTATTTTTCCAAAAAATAGTCGGCCAGCAGCAGAATGTCAGCCTCCCTTTCCCTCAACGGTGGCAGGTATATGGGATAAACATTCAGTCGATAAAAAAGATCCTCCCTGAAATTTCCCCTTTCCACCTCCTTTGCCAGGTCCTTGTTGGATGCTGCAATCAGCCTGATATTAACCTTTCTTGTTCTGGTCCCCCCTAGTCTTTCTACTTCTTTTTCCTGAAGCACCCGCAGCAGCTTCCCTTGGGCATCCATTGCAAGAGACCCTATCTCGTCCAAAAAAACCGTTCCACCGTTTGCCAACTCGAACTTCCCTTCTTTTGACCGGGTAGCACCAGTAAACGCCCCTCTTTCATACCCAAATAGCTCAGCCTCAACAAGATTGGCTGGAAGGGCCGCACAATTAACCTTAATCAATGGTTTACCTGCTCTCAGGCTATTATAGTGAATTGCGTTCGCCACAAGCTCTTTGCCCGTTCCACTTTCGCCCAGCAACAATACGTTAGCATTGCTCTTGGCCACCTGGGCGATGAGATGAAAGACCTCTTGCATCTTTCGGCTATTGCCCACTATATTGCTAAAGCTGTATCTTTTGTTCAGCTCCCTCCTAAGCCTAAGATTCTCTTCCTTGAGCCTGTTTTCTCTCTATTAATCTTCTCGAGAAGTGCTACTTTTTGAGCAACAAGGCTGCTGATGATAGTAAGCAGCCTCACATCTTCCTCAAGAGGTTCCTCACCCTGAAATACCCTGTCTGCACTCAATGTACCTATGACCCTTCTTCCTTCTTTTATAGGCACGCAAATAAAGGATATCCTGGATTTATCAATCCTCTTTCTTGCCCCTGTCCTGTCCAAAAATAGGGGCTCCTCCTCAATCTTTGGCACCACCATAGGCCTGCCTGACTCAATAACCCTTCCGGTCACCCCCTCCCCTATCTTGTACCTACCCCTGGTACGAGCGGAATGGGATAGACCATGTGCCACTTCCACATGGATTTCTGAGGTGTCAGCATCCAGAAGAGTTATAGATCCCCGTTTCATTCCGAGCATCTCGGAAAGTAAATCCAGCACCTTGTAGAGGGCCTGGCGAAGGTCAAGGGTGGAATGAATGGCCTTCGTGATCTCGTACAAACACGCGATCTCATCGGGACCGGGCAGTGATGCACCCCCGCCCCTTTTTACAGCCGCCCTTTTTGATTTTTCTGAAGAAGCCATCCTGAAGCTATTCTACGCCCTATATGCTCCACACGCATACTGTAATAAGGTTAATGTCTTACTTATATCATATGGAGCTACAAAATTGTAAGAAATTCTCAGAGGCGGTAACTCACAAGAAAGGATTGAGGCCCTCGATAGAGATTTCACTCTTCCAGGCAGTATTTAGTAAATTCATAATCTATGGGAACTGGGTAGCGGCCATCAAAACAGGCAAGGCAAAGTTCATTTCGGGGAATGTGTGTCGCTTTTACAAGGTTGTCAATGGACAAGTAACCAAGGCTATCTAGGCCGAGAAACTCTTCTATCTCCTTAACTGACTTTTTTGCGGCAATAAGCTCCCCCCTGCTGGAAAAATCGATCCCGTAGTGGCACGGGAAACGGTGGGGAGGGCAACTAACCAGCATATGCACCTCTTTAGCACCAACCCTTCTCAAGGTCTTGACCCTGGTTCTTGCAGTAGTACCTCGAATAATTGAGTCTTCAATTATCAATACCCGCCTTCCCTTGAGAAGTTCTTTCACAGGGTTCAACTTCACCTTCACCCCGAAATCCCTCATACTCTGGGAAGGTTGTATGAAGGTCCTCCCCACGTAGTGGTTCCTTATGACACCCATTTCAAAGGGAATCCCCGAGGACTGCGTGTAACCAATGGCAGCATAGTTACCCGAATCTGGAAAGGGCATCACTAAATCCACATCCAGGGGATATTCCTGGGCCAACAACTCTCCCTGTTTCTTGCGAAACAAATACACGTTTTGGCCATATACATCGCTGTCAGGCCGCGCAAAATAAATCAATTCGAAGATGCACTGACTCTTCCTGCCATTGATCTCCGGATATGTGCTTCTTAGACCATTCTTATCAATAATCAAAATTTCCCCAGGTTCGACATCCCTCACATACTCTGCCTCCACGAGGTCAAAGGCGCAGGTCTCTGATGCTATCACATATCCACCGTTCAATTGGCCGAGGCACAGGGGTCGGAATCCATTAGGGTCTCTCGCTACCACCATGGTATCTTCAGTCATGATAACCATGGAATACGCACCTTTCACCTGCTCCATTGTCGAAACCATTGCCTGCTCAAGGCCCTTTTTCATATTTTTGGCCGCTAGATGGAGCACTACCTCGCTGTCCATACTAGTTTGAAAAATGGATCCTTCATTCTCCAGCTTTTGTCTTATGACTCGAGCGTTGACCAAATTTCCATTGTGGGCAATAGCAAAGGATTTTCCAGAGTAATGAATCCTAAACGGCTGGGCATTGACTAGCAGTGACGAGCCGGTCGTGGAATACCTTACGTGACCAAGGGCCATATCACCTTGAAGTGTGTTAAGAATCTGCTCGTCAAAAATATCGGGCACCAGCCCCATGGCCTTGTACTCCATGACGCACTTTCCGTCAGAACTCACTATTCCGGCACTCTCTTGTCCCCTGTGCTGTAAAGCATATAAACCGAAATAGGTGAGCTTTGCCGCATCAGAGTGGCCATATACCGCAAATATCCCACACTCCTCCCTGGGCCTGTCATCTAGGGCAAATTGGGCCTTGCAGTTACTTATTGTCATATCGCATTGCCTTGCCATTGCTCCAGTTGACCCAGCGCTTTACGCCTAACGCCTAATGCCTAATGCCTAA
>Ga0136651_10001932_pt1 | contig 11378 bp, 5 predicted proteins | sample Mar14236cmmetaG_FD_94867 | JGI IMG/M metagenome (GOLD analysis project Ga0136651, IMG submission 94867) | Marine hydrothermal vent microbial communities from Guaymas Basin, Gulf of California to study Microbial Dark Matter (Phase II) - Marker... ...
CCGAATGTATCTTCTCAAAATGTAGGGGCGAACCCTTGCGGTCGCCCTGGCGGGCAGGTGCAAGACCTGCCCCTACCCCAAATTACTGAGAAGATACAACCGAATGTTAAATTTGTCGGTCAACCAAGTGAGCGCGAGTGAATACACGAGTTTGACCGACAATTGACTTTGATGTACAATAGAATGGCAAAAAAGTCCACGTTGTGTTCTACATAGTAGAGATGAGAATAGGAGGTTATCGTGATTCTGAAAGGTAAACTTTACGCGGAATCCCCGATCTATAGGGGAAATGCACGCAAGACTCTTTTCACGAGGGATGGAGATGGCACCCATCGGCTGGTCTCTCTGGCCGGGGAAATCGCGGGTACGGCGCAGTCCCTGATGGACGCCTTTATCGGCCAATCGCGCAAGGGCGGGAACGTGGGTTTGCTCAATCGTTTATGGCTGCGCTTGTACGACTCCGCTATGCCGAAAGGTCTCGTCACTAGAGTGGAATGTGAGTTGCAACAAAATAGTTATCCGCGAGACCACTTTTTCGACTTGCGCATGGGCATCAAGTTGGACGAGGATCGTTGGGCTGCGGAGGCGAACGCGAATTACAAGATGGAGACAGTGTTCCGCAACTCGGTTTTCGATTTCCTCCTGACCGTGAACGATTCGCTCCTGAAGCAAGGTGAAAATGCGGCCCGGCTGTACCACGTCCTGCGGGAATTGCAAGAGGGGCGGTTCTGGTTCGGCGCCGGCAAGAGCAAGGGGTTGGGGCGCATTCGCCTGGAAGCGGATCTGGCGCCTTTGGCCTCCGAGACACTGCCCCGCCTGCGTCCTGGGGCCAATCATCTCAGGATTTCCTTGACATTTGACGCCATGAACCCCGTTCTGGTCGGCTGGAACTGGGGCAAGGTGGACCCGGCTGTGCCCTCCTTTGCCGCCGTTGAAGGCCGTGTGCTGGTGGAAGCGATGCGCGACCTGCCAGATGCCATCCGTGAGCGGCTAGAGATGGGACTGGCGGGGCCGATCCTCAGCCCAGAGGATTGGAAGCACAGGTTCGCCGAGTATCTCCCCAGGGTCGTGGCGATATGGTTGCGGGAGCGTTCCGTCGGAGAGGTCGAGACCTGGGTTTTGCCGGCCAAAGCCCTGGCCAAGTTGAGCAAGGGGAAGTACGGTCTCTCTAAAAAAATACGCGCTCGCGTTGAACCCTTGGTGGATCAGCCTTTCCCCAGCAAAGAGGCGGCTCGAGATGCCATCGTAACAGCCTTGGAGGATAAAGCCAATATGGCCGGGCGTATCCTCAAGGTCATGACGCGCCAATGCCGGGCCAGCCAACAACTCGATCACGAGGCCTGGCTGGAAGTCGCCGCCGGTCTGGGGCTGGATGTCGGCCTGGAAGAGCATCTCGCGGAACAGATCCAGAGCGAAGAGGCCCTGGTAAAGATTCTGACGCCGGCGTGTCAAAAGATCCTCCCCCGGCTCTACCAACAAGTGGATCAACAGATCAATCTGCTCCAGAGCGACGCCTGGGTGGACGCGGAAATCGAAAATCGCGCGGAACACCTGCGCATCAAAAACATGTTGCTCGATGGCAAAATTGGCGAGCGACAATGGGGCGACCCGAACCTGGTTCCAGAAGGTGTCAGCCCCGCGACGTGGAGAGAGTTTCTCGACGCTCACCGGCGAGTCCAATTCCGCCACCTGTTGAACCCCAGGAATCTGAACAAAAGTATCACCAACGACAGGAATATGATAGCCTTCCTCGAAGGTTATCGTGAGCGTACTCGCCAGGAACTGGCGCAGCCCCACCATGTTGACTTTCGGGCCGGCGGCGCGTCCAATCGGGAAATATCCCGCAAGTATGGCAAGCCCTACGACACGGTGTTCATGCGTATGCTGTCCTGGGCGCCATCCTCGCGAGAACAGGGTGCCTGGGAGGTCTATATTCCCGGCAGCACGATCAAGGGGGCTTTTAGGAAACGCGCTTCTCAGGTATTGAAAACGCTATGGGGTGAATCTGCCAAGACGACCAAAGTGTTGGACAGTCTCTTTGGCGCCCAGAGGCGACGGGGACTGGCATTTTTCTCCGACGCTTATCTCACAGACCCGCACGACCCGGAGCGGGCCTGGTGCTCGATGGACGGGGTCAAGATGGATCCCAAAACAGGCCGCCCGATAGAGACCGCCAAACACGACTATCTTTTTGCTTACGGCGATACCCTGGCGTTTCAACTCCAGGTGGACGTTCAGGATATTGGGGAGCGGGATTTGGAGGCCATTTCGCTCCTGGTGCATCTGCTTCACGATTTCCAAGAGGGCGACATTCCCCTGGGTGGCGCAAAGACCAGTGGTTTCGGCTGGATCAAGGCGGACGTGTCCCGGCTGGAGTGGCTGACGGCGAGCCCTGACGGCGTGGGGGAAAAGTTGTTTGGAAAACAGACGCTGCGCCAGGATGGCGTATGGCACAGGTTGGACCTCGAGGGTGGGGCGGTCGCCGATGTCTTGCGAGCCATTTATCCGCTCGTGCCCGGCCAGCAAGTCTCGTCAACTCCGCCCAGGGCCAGGGCCGGCTTTATCTCGCACCGTGCTTTTGGCGGCTACTGTGGCACGCTGGCGGTGGAAGCGGAAGTACTGACGCCGCTCAACATACGCGAGAGTGGCGAGCCGTCCTTCAAGACCACCCTGGCGGATGGGCCTGTGAACGGTTGGGATTTCTTTTCCATGGCCCCTCCCGAAGCCGCCCATCGCGGCCCTCACAAAGTCTACGCGCTGCCCAGCCGGAGCATTAAGGGCATGTTGCGCCACGTCTATTCCATCGCCAGTGATTCCCGTGAGCCGAGTTCTGACATCAGCCGCTTGAACCCGACGGATGGACTGTTCGGCTGGGTGGGAACGGGCCCCAATCAGGCTATCATGGGGCGCTTGTCCTTTGGATTTGGCCTGTTCGACGAACCCGAGTTGGCCTGGTTCAAAGTGCCATATCCCTACGGCGAGTGGCAGTACACTGGCGGCCAATGGCAACGCGCGCCGGATAGGCCGGCCGCCAAGATGGTCATTGACAAGACCTGGCGGGTTTTCCCCCACGCCCCGCTGGCCCCAATCGCCAAACGACTGGATGGTTTTAACCCCGACACGTTCCAGGCCCGCTACTTTAGGGCCATACTGCCCGGCGCACGCGCCCGGTTCACGATTCGCTTCTGGAATCTCGATGAACAGGAACTGCAACGGTTGATGTGGTGTGTGGCGCTAAAGCCGGGACTCGCTCACAAGATGGGGAACAATCGCTACCTCGGTTTTGGCAGCCTGCGCCTGCACGTTCTCCCGGACAGTTTCCTGATTGACTGGACCAAACGGTACGCGGGCTTGCCCGAACAGGACTGGCGTTTGCCCATCCAGGTCGAGGAATGGATCAAGCCCAATGTGATCATGCATTATCGGGCTTTGCAAAGAGCGTTGAATGTTAAGCAGCTTTGATTGGCTGCGCCGCAGTCGAACCGGCGCTGAACTGTTAGCCACCCTGCAATACCTGACGGCCGAGCCCGATCTCTTCCCCACCGGGGAAGAGATCGGGCCGCCTCATTCTGCCCTCAACGGCCCTTGCCAACGGTGCTGGGTCTATCCCCGTCTGTCTTCTCCCCGGCACAAGTATTGCCGAGTTTGTCAGGCTATTCTGGCCCGTGCCCACAAGTTGAACCATGTCTCCCGTCAGTGCATCGTCGTCTGGGGTTTTGTCAATCGTTTGCCGCAGCAACTCTGGACCGGTGCAGGGTTCTACGAACAGCACGCTTTGGGCACCTACGTCCACGACGAGCGCCATTTTCTGCTGCTGATGCGCCGGTACGAGTTAAAGACCTGGCTGCGGGAACTGGTCATATATCACGGGGCTGACCTGAAAGGACTGGTGCAGATATTTCCCACGACGGCCGCCAGGCAAGGGGCCAGCATGGGAGAGATTCTATGCCGGGCCGTTCATCTCGAAGCGCGTTTTTCTATGGACCGGTTGCGCGTGCGCTTCTTTTCTGCTCCTTATCAACTGCTGACACCCCGCACGCGCGATCGAGAGGGGTTGCTCACTTTCGAGGTCTCTGAATTTCTGAGCCTGATGGAGATGGCGGCGGTCTTTCGGACGCTATTGCGCCCCGAAGAACAAGCGTCGCTCCACGAGTTGGTGAACTTGGAGGACCTCAGCGAGGAGCAGTTCTACTGGGGCAGGTTCGTGGGACGCTTGAGCCAGGCAGCCAAGGACATGCTGAGTTCCTGGAACATTCGGCACTGGCCCAAGAATCGCATCAAATTGCTGTACGAATTGGTTGACTATGTGGCCTTTTATCAAACCCATTAAACTGATCCGTTATCTGCTCGTGTGGCGGGTCAATGGCTCGTTAGTCCGCTTGCCGCGATGTCTGTCCACAGAGATCTCCCTGCTCCTGGGAACCGCGATTGCCAACCGTCTTCCCACCCGGCAGGCTCATCCCTGGCGCAAAGCCCTGGCTCCCTGGGATAAATACGGTGGTGTCTCACTCGTAGGGAAGAAAAAACCCACGGAGACGCCAGACGTGTCGTGGCCGATTGAGACGGTGCTATTTGTTTACCCGGGCAAACTGATTTGTGGACAGGGGGAATTGATTCTGTGGGAACTCGAACTGATGGGGGAAAGCGCCGACCATGGGCTTTTCCTGGAAGTCATCCTGCCGGCCATAGAGGAATTGGGGAGCGTTCCCGATCCGCAGTGGCAGCACTGGAATGTCCTGTGGGGCCATTTCGATATTCAGGCGGTCTACGCAGCGCGGGGCCTCCAGTGGGAGCCGGTGGTGAGTGATGGGCGATTGGACCTGAGTTATCGCGTCACCCCCACGCAGTGGGCCGAAGGATTGAATTTCGGTTCGGGATCAGAGCGCATATTCGACCGCCTGACCTGGATCACGCCTTTTGATCTGGTCGGCGAGAGCGGTAGACGCCGCAGGAAAAAAATAGCGCCCCACCAAGTGCCCACATTGCAGAGTATACTGGAATCCCTGGTAGCCCGGACAAGTCAGTTATTACCGGGAAAACACCACACGCCCGACGACGTGTGGGCCGTCTTGAGCGCAAAAGAGCGGGTATCTTTCCAGACCGCCATGGAACAGGCCGCCCGTATTCCCGTTCATCACACGAAACTCGAACCGGCACCTAAGCATTGGCCAGGGCGTTGGATAGGCACACAGACCTTTCCATCCATCCCGCATCCGATCATTCCCTATCTCGAGTTGGCCTCCATACTCCACATTGGGAGGCAGACACATTTTGGGTGTGGGACGTTTGTGATTGGTTGAGGTTGAGGTTAAGGCTGAGACGCGCATGATCCGCCAATTCTGCCGATCCGTGTTCTCCAGAACGCGGATGGGCGGGATTATCCGGTCCGCCAATTCTGCCGATCCGTGTTCTCAAGTAGCCGGAATGATGACCCTGAATATTTTCACGTGAGGGAGGACCAAATGAATCAGAGCAAACAACAAACAGACATGCTCCAGGAGCAGATCGAGCGCCGCCGCAAACGTGGCAAGGAAGAATTGGCCAAGATCGTCAACCAGGGCCAGCATCCAGTCTATAGCACCTTTGAGGTGACTTCCACCTCCGAGCGAGTCTACACCGTCCAGATTCGCTCGCTCACCGAGCGGCTCAACACTTGTACCTGTCCCGACTATCACACCAACACCATCGGCACCTGCAAGCACATTGAGGGCGTGTTGATCAATCTGAAAAAAGAGTTCAGCGACCAGTGGGAAGAATTCATCGCCCAGGCTCCGCCTATCACTCAGATGTACGTCCACCACGCCGAGCGCACCACTGTTCGCGTCACATTGCCTCTCCCAAAGCGCAAGAAACTGCACGCGCTGCTGACCCGTTACTTTGACACCGAGGGCGTGTTGCAGGGCCAGGTCACGCAGAGCCTGCCCGTATTGCTCAGTGAATTGAACCGCTTGCCCAAGCGGGACCGTGAGCAGATTCACGTGGACCAGGCGGTGCACGATTACTTGAGCAAGCAACGGGACATTGAAGCGGTACAGCAACAAAAGCGCTGGTTCCTCGACCAAGTGGAACAGGGCAACCGTTCGCTCAGTGTCCTCTCGACGCCGCTTTACGGCTACCAGGAGGAGGGGCTACTGCACCTGACTTTTGGTCGCCGCGCTCTCCTGGCCGACGACATGGGGTTGGGCAAGACGGTGCAGGCCATCGCCGCCGCTGCCCTGCTCAAGCAACTGCGCGACATCCAGCACGTGCTGATTGTTTGCCCCGCTTCGCTCAAGCACCAGTGGGCGCGCGAAATCCAACGTTTCACCTCGCTCTCCGTCCAGGTCATTGAAGGCAACCCCATTCACCGCCGCAGTCTTTATCGCGACCTCCAGTTCTTTAACGTCATCAACTATGAACTGGTGCGCTTCGACGAGGAAGAGATCACCCGCCGCGAGTTTGACCTGGTGATCCTCGACGAGGCGCAAAGGATCAAAAACTGGCGCACGAAAACTGCCGACAAGGTCAAGCGACTGCGCAGCCCCTACGCCTTTGTCTTGACCGGCACGCCGCTGGAAAACCGGCTGGACGAACTCTACTCGGTCTTTCAATTCATTGATCCCACCATCCTCGGCCCGCTGTGGCGTTTCAACCAACGCTACTACGAGACCGAGCGGCGGCCCTCCGGCTCCTACAAAGTGTTGGGCTACAAGAACCTGGACGAACTGCGCCACCGCATCGCGCCCTACGTGTTGCGCCGCGTGCGCGAGGAGGTGCTGCTCGACCTGCCGGAGCGCATTGACAGCAACTTTTTCGTCGAGATGACCGATCCCCAGTGGGGCGCCTACGCCGAATACGAGCAAAGAGTGGCCCAGTTGATGGCGCGGGCCAGGCGCCGCCCGCTCACGCCGAAGGAGCACAATATCCTGTTGGGCGCCCTGGTCAAAATGCGCCTGATCTGCAACGCGCTGGCGCTCCACGACCCCGAGATCAAACCCCAGGACCGCGAAAAGACTGCGCCCAAGTTGCGAGAACTGCGCGAGATCCTCGACGAGGAGATCGCTAGCAACGGCCGCAAGGCGATCCTGTTTAGCCAATGGACGCGCATGCTCGACCTGACCGAGCCGGCGCTGGAACGACTAAAATTGGGCTGGGTCAAGCTGACCGGCGACGTGCCCACCAAGAAACGTGGCGCGCTGATTGAGCAGTTCTTTGAGGACCCCCAGTGCAAAGTGTTCCTCTCCACCGACGCCGGCGGCGTGGGGCTGAATTTGCAGGCGGCCAGTATGGTGGTCAATCTCGACCTGCCGTGGAACCCGGCCGTGCTGTCCCAGCGCATCGCCCGCGCGCACCGTCATGGTCAGCGGGACACGGTCAACGTCGTCAATCTGATCGCCAAGGGCACCATCGAGGAGCGCATGCTGGACACGCTGGCCGCCAAGCGGGCCGTCTTTGACGCGGCGCTCAACGAGGACAGCGACGTCAGCGACCTCTCGTTCAAGGACGCGGGCCAGGGTGTCCTACAGCGGCTCGAAGTGCTTCTGGGCGCACGGGAGGCGATCAAGCCGGAACTGGTGCTCGAACCGACCGTCGTGGAGCCAGAACCAGAAGCCATACCTGTGCCCACGTTACAGGGCTTTGCCGAGTTGCTGGTGGGGCGTTATCCGGGCCGTGTGCTCCTGGTGCGACAGGCGCCGCAACTGCCCGGCGCTCCCACCGACGGGAACGCCCTCGTCGTTGTGGACCGCGAACCGGCCAAACTGCGCCCCAAGGTCGAAACACTGCTCAACGAGCACTACGGTGACTTCCCGGCGCCGGGCCTGTTGCTGATGGAGCAGGAGGGCTACCGGGCGCTCTCCGCCCTCACCGGCGGGATGATGGAACAGATGGCCGAGCCTGCTATCGTCTACCAGGCCCCGGCCATCCCCGCTCCGGCCCGCGACGATAAGCGTAAGGCGCTGGAGAAGCGACTGCGCCGTGCCAACAAGGGGTTCGATATGGCCGACAAGCGGCTCAAACTGGCGTCCGTCGTGCTGCAGGGCGGCTTCCCGGAGGAAGTGATGCGCCCCGTGCGCCAGGCATTGGGATGGGCGCTGAGTGCGCAACTCTCCCTCGTCAAGGACAAAGCGCCCGGCGAAACATTGCCCTCCCCGCGCCTGGTCGAAGCGGAACTGGTCGCCCCCGGCCACCTCCCCACCGATCTGGCCGCCCGCGTGGACCGCGTCCGCGCCCTCACCGCCCCGCCGGCCGATGACGAAGAAGAAGCCCTGCCTCCCAGCGTCGAGGCCGCCGAAGAGTTCATTGTCACCATCCAGGAGTTGATTGATTTGGGGCGGGAGTTGGTTGCTAAAGAAGGACTGTAGGAAATGAACAATGACCAATGCCGGTTGATCATCATCACCAGAGATGGCGATCTTTTCCATCGGTAACATTTTACACGACCTAATGCGCCCGTTTGACTGCCCACCGAGTTTGGTGTACAATCAGGCCATACGAGGTTTGCTGCCCACCGCGAGAGTCGAGCAACGAACAATTCAAGCCAATGGCGTTTCTGCGAAACTTTATTCAAGTAATCACTGTCCCGCCTGGCGATCTGGTCTACTATATGGTAACCTTGTTCGCTATTCAACTCATCCTGGGAATAGCGTTCGGGCACTGGAATCGCCACCGCCGTGATCCCACCGCCATCCGGCTGCTGGTGGTCGGGATAGGCTTTTTTCTGGCGTGTGTACTGCTGATGTTCATCGCCGCGCTCGACCGCGTCGGCGTGCTGTCGGCCAACGTCATCTTGCCCCCGCTTGAGCGTTTCCTCAGTCTCGCCACGTTGTTACTGGTTGCCTGGGCTGTCTTGCCGATCCTGGGGCAATACCCGCGTCCGGGCACAGCACTGTTGCTGCTCGCTCTCCTGATGGTCGCGGGCGCCTACGTGGCTTGCGCCGTTCTCTGGCCCCAGGCCGAGGCCCACTCTATCGCTTACAACAGTTATTGGCAAGGGACGGTATGGGAGTTCTCTACGATAGCGGTTCTCGCGCTGGCTCTCATCGCCGGTGTGGTGTGGCGTGGGGACGATTGGGGCCTGATCACCTGCCTGTTTGCTCTTTGGCTCGCCGGTCAAGTCTTGCAGTTCGCAGTTCCAATTCCCGATTCTAACATCGCCGGGTGGGTGCGACTGACCAACCTGGCTACCCTGCCTCTATTGGCGGGCCTGGTGTATCGCCACGCGCTGAGGGCCTCCCCGGCCGCCGGTGGGGATACTGCCTTGGAATTGATCAGTATTCTCGAGGCCACCCAGCGCATTGAGGCGGCTCGCGATGTCGAGGTGCCCCTGGGATTGGTCGCCTCGGCCATCGCCCGCGCGTTGGGAGCCGACATGGTCGCCATTGGCTTTCCGCTGCCCGAGCCGGCCAAGGGCATACGCATCGTCGCCCTTCACCCTCCGACCGGCGTAATGCTGGCGCATCAAGAACCGACGCTGCTCGCATCTGGCTACCCCTTGCTGGCTACCGTTCTTCAGACCGGCAGCCTGCAGAGCGCGTATGCTCCGCGCAAGGACCCTACGATCGCTGCCCTGTACCACAACCTGGGCTTTGAGCAATCAGGCCCCTTGCTGGTGCAGCCTCTCATCAGTGGAAAAGATATGCTGGGCGTTATGCTGGTCGGGAACCCGGCTTCCCAACGGCGTTGGACGGCGCGCGACGAACAGATCGTCCAGGCCACGGGCGCAGCAGTGGCGGTGTCGTTGACCAACGCCCGTCGCCGGGAGGCCACTGACCATAGCGCCGAGTTGCAAAAGGTCCTCAGCGAAGCGCCTCGCCTGGCACAGCGAGCGGCCGAGTTGGAGGCCGAACTGGAATATCAACAGCAGCGATCTGAGGAACTGGCTACCAAACTACGCCTGCGAGAGCAGGAAGCCGCAACACAGAGCCAGGCTGCAGCCGCCACCGCTATCTGGGAGGAGGAGGTACGCGAGTTGGCCGAGGCTCGCGCCGCGTTGGAAGCCGAGTTGACCGAGTGGCAAGAGAAAGCAGAGCAACTCGCCCGCTCGCAGGCCGATTCGCAGATGCAACTGACCCAGACACAAGCCGCGCTGTCTGCTGGTCAAAGCGAGATGATAGTCGCATTGATCCACGAACTCGGCATCCCAATGACCTCCATCACCGATCATATAGACCTGTTGCTGGACGAGGCTGTGGGCATCATCGGCGAGAAGCAACGCCAGTCTCTTCAGCAGGTCAAGGCTAACGTCGAGCGCATGAGCGGGCTGCTCAACGATTTGCTTGATGTCGCCACTGTAGATGCCGGGCGAGATTCGCTTTCGCCGGAACTGGTTGATGTCGTCAATGTCATCGAGGATGCGCTCACGTCGCTATCTGCCCAGTTCAGCGAGCGCAAACTGGCAGTGCAATTCGATATACCACCCGAACTGCCGGCGGTACACGCGGATCAAGATAGCCTCCACCAGATCATACTGAGCCTTCTATCTAACGCCTGTCAGTGCTCAGAGCCGGGCACCGAAATCTTGGTTCGCGCCCGGGTGGAGGAGCGTGATGACCGGATTGGGAACATGCCGGCCTACCTGCTCGTGTCTGTGACCGATACGGGGGGAGGCATAGCCCCGGAGGACCAATCACGGGTCTTTCAGCGCCTCCACCAGGCCGATAGCCCCCCCATCGCCGGCCTGGGTGAGACGGGAATTGGCCTGTCTATCGCCAAAACGCTGGTCCAAGTGCACGGAGGGCGCTTGTGGATGGAAAGCGAAATGGGAGTGGGGAGTACGTTCAGTTTCATCCTGCCGCTGTCATCCGGGGATGATCATCTTCTCAGCGGCGCTCCCTCACAGGGCGGGGAGACGGAGGAGAAGCGATGAGCGAGCAGGGTTCCACTCCAGGGCGGCCCCCTGGCATAAAGCAACTGCTGGGGGGCCTCGCTGTCACGTTGGTCAGCATAGGTCTCCTGATGGGTGGTTTCTTGCTGAGTCAACTCGACGCATCGAGTGCGCGTCCGTCTCCTACCGGGGCGATTGCGGCACTCTCACCATCCCCTACGTTGTTTCTGCCCACGATCGCTCCTTCATCTTTTCCCACGGCGTTGCTCTCGCCTCCGCCATCTGCAACAGAAATGACTGTCTCGCAGACACCTATCCCTTCCGCGTCTTCCACCCTGCAGGCGTCACTGACACCTGGTTACGCCAGTCCCACTCCACGGCCTTCTCCCTGTGGCCCGCCCATCGGTTGGGTGGTGTACATTGTGCAGCCTGGTGATACCCTCTATTCTCTGTCGCGCCGCTCCGGTGCGAGCGTCGAGGCCATCCGGCGAGCAAATTGTCTGGATGGGTACCAGATTGACGCCGGGCAAGCGCTCTTTCTTCCGCCACTACCACCCACGGCCATTCCACATAC
>Ga0136651_10001934_pt1 | contig 11374 bp, 10 predicted proteins | sample Mar14236cmmetaG_FD_94867 | JGI IMG/M metagenome (GOLD analysis project Ga0136651, IMG submission 94867) | Marine hydrothermal vent microbial communities from Guaymas Basin, Gulf of California to study Microbial Dark Matter (Phase II) - Marker... ...
GGTATATGATGTTGCCGTTGAATTTTGAGTATTCTAGTATTGGTGGGAATTCTGCTAAGGTTATTATTGTTAAGTCTTCGTTGATTGTTTTTCTGTTTTTTATTAAGTTAATGACAATGCTTGTATCTAGAATTGTCATGATTGAATTTCTATTCGCTTTTTCTCTTTTTCTCTTAATTTTATGACCTCGTTTTCATCGACTTCGATGTTTTCTCTTAAGTTTTTTATTTTGAATTGTTTTCTTATGGATGTTACACTTGCTACCCCATACTTTTCTTCCAGTAGTTTGTTTATGTCTTCCAGTACCTTTTTTCTTTTAATCCATTCTGGAATTTTTATGGTTATTGTCTTGTTCATTTCAGCATCCCTTGGTTATTGTTTATTTTCTTTCTAATAAACTTGTAGATTTCCGGGGCTTTCATTTTATTTTTGCCCATACACTCTTCTTAACATGCTTTCAGCCGGTTTGTTGATGTTTAAGTTTCATGTCTGCTTCTAAGTAGTTTTCAACTTCTCCAATATGCTTTGAACAAATCCTTTATCACTTATACCCTCCACAACTATGAGCATGGGCATGGCTACTCTGCTTTAGGCACTCCGTGGATTAAACCTGAGTACCAGGCTTCTCCAAGCGTTCCACCCTCCTCAAGCAATTTTCTCACAGCGTTCATCTCATCCATCCTTTCAAGCTTCCTAATAATGGTGGAGGTTTCAAATTTATTGACAATATAGACATCTTCGGGTTTAACATGATCTAACAGGTATGGTGAGTGGGTTGTAATCATCACTTGGCATGGAGCTTTATAGGTTAGGTTGACAAATGCCTCTAGGAGATATGGGTGAACACAGTTTTCAGGCTCCTCGAAGACGGCTAAGCTGGATTTAGAATATAATATAGTTATGAGAGCGAGCATTCTTAGGGTTCCGTCAGAAATATTGGCTGGTTTAAGAGGCTCAGATAAACCTTTAACGCGTAGCCAAAGCTCAACCGTTGAACCTTCAATATGTGGAATTATCTCTTCAACTTCGGGAATGAAGCTTCGAAAGGCATTCTCAATCGAGTTGAAAGTTTTTCTATCCTCAAGATATAAATATAAAAGTGTGCGGGCAAGATTTTCACCATAATATCCTATAATTGGATGGACTGAAATATTTGAACTGGCCCTTATACGTTCAGGGGAGAATGAATGAACAGTTATATTGCGTAGTAGCTTAGCTAGTTCATGCAGCTCCTTAATAGCATTTGATGGGAGAAAGGACAGTAAACTTCTAAATAGACGTCTATTATTGAACATGTGGACATTCTGGTATGGAGGGGATACACTCTTCATTTTCCCTTCAACTGTGAGAAGAGAATTTTTAGAGGTATAGGGATCTTCGCTTTCTTGGCTGAGCACTACTTTCCCATCAATTTTCGCCTGTTCAAAATATCCGTTAACGGTTAGGTTTAGGCTGTATTGAATCTTGCAATTTTCCAATGTAGCTTCTACTTCAAAACTTATCTTAGCTGTCTCATCGAAGTTGAAGGCAATATCCTTGAAGTTTCGATAACCACTTATAGTTGGAAAGCCTTCTCTCACATGGTTTCTAAGGAGAATTAATGCTTTGGCAATGTTGCTTTTGCCGCTTGCATTGGGCCCTACCATTATATTTAATTTGCCTAATTCAACCTCAACGTCTTTTAGGCTTAGGAAATTTTTAATATGTATCTTAGATATTGAGGACATTGCTTATTGATTTGCCATCAAATTATATATTCCTTCTGTTAGTCCTAGCCACATTATGTAGGCGGGGTTTGAAAACCATTTTTTGGCTTGTGGACACCAATTATAAACATTATTCTCCTTAAATTTTTCCTTCATCATTTTGGCTCTATTCAACCCCGCCCTCAAAATTTTTATCATGGGGGTTTCACGCAGTTTATCTATTAATTTTAGAAGTATGGTTACAAGTGTATTGTTTACTATTTTTCCTTTTATTTTTGTGTAGGTGAGGGCGGCTCTATATGTTGCCCTCTCCAATCTATTCAGTTTTCTCCAGTTTCCGTTTCTAACCCCTCTCCTCAGATAGTTTAGGAGGGTTGTATAATTTAGGGTCAAGGCTCTCTATAAATATTATATGGGAATACATATTAACTATAGATTACGGTTAGGTTTGAGAAATATTTTACCTATAAATTTAGATTTTGAAATTTAATTCAAAAATTCACATTTCAATTTATGAAATATTCTATTTTGAGGGCTCCTCCACATATAATGTGAACAGGGTTGCCGTTAATAGGCCTAATATTCCCGCAGTCCAGAATGGTATAATGTAGCCTGTAAAGGTTAAGCCGAATATGAATATGTTTTCAACTGCACATATCCTCGTCAAATATCCTCCAATTAGAGCTCCAAGTAATATTCCGGAGTTGAAGAAGAACTGCTGCAAACCGAATATGCTTCCCCTAACCCCTTCAGGTGAGAGATCTGCTTGGAGAGCTCTCATTATGGGTGATGAGAATCCGAAGACTAAGCTTATCATTACGCCTAATATTAGTAGGGGTATGTAGCTTGTTGTTAATGGGATTAGGAGGAAGGCTGTTCTCCCAAAAATATATCCGATCAGTATGAAAGGCTTCCTTTTAGCCCACCTATCACTCAAATATCCGGCTATAAGGGCTGCTGGTAGAGCTGCAAGTGAAGATATGGATGAGAAGAGGGCTATGAATATTGGATCCTTCGCCACCCGTTCAATCATATAGACTATGGCTGCAGTTTGAATAATACCCATTGCGAAGCCGTTTATAAGGCCGTTAACATAGATAACCTTGAAGCTTCTAGCAGTCCTCTCAGGAAGACTTCTCAAAATTTTAAGTAGATCTCTAAAACTTCCACCCATAACCCCTCCAACATTCATCTCAATTTTTGGGAGGAAAATTATGGTTATGGCTGAGAATGCTGAGAAGACTGTTAAAAGTATTATTGGAGCTTTAAGCGCCGTAACCACGTCTCCGCCACCATAAATTGATACGTATAGCTTGTAGAATGCAACCCCTATGCTTGGACCGGCCACCTGGGCGATCATCATTGAAGAGGAATAGATGGATATTAATTTGCCCCTTGACCATCTTGGGGAGACATCTGAGAGTAGGGCTTCAGCCACAGGCCAAACCATTCCTGAAGCCACACCCTGGACGGCTCTGAAGACTATGAATAGGGGAATCTGGTTTGAGAGGAGGAATCCTATGGATGACGCCGTGTAGAGCAGCATCCCAATCATTATGGTCCTCTTCTTTCCGAAAATGTCGCTTATAAAGCCTATTATTCCAGCTGTCGGCGCCCTTGCAACCATGAATGCAGCTGTTAACAATCCAAGTTCAACCGCCCCTACATGTGCTTGAAGTGTTCCGCCGGTTAATTCTGGAAGCTGCTTCAAAACCCCTTTAACAGCCAATATTAAATATGGGAAGATGGGTGAGAGGGATGAGAATCCCAAATTTATGATGAATGATGCTAATATAAGGATTGATGCAACCTTTAGATGGCTTCTATTCAAATCGAACCCTCCACTCCGATAAGGGAAAGTTTGCTCCAATAATTTTAGGATGATTGGATAAAAATTTGATGCAAACTTATAGGAGAAGCCGTGAAGGCTTTAATATGTGTGGAAATTAAATAAAAAAAGTTTTAATATATATTTTATCTAAATGTGAAGTGGTGTAGCATGATATGAATTATATTCCATTCAAATTTAGACTCTACACTTTATCCTTAAACCGTGACATTTACGGTTTCCACTTGGCCTTCAGCCCAATAGCCACCTATAAGGCCGAAGTTTTAGAGAAGGTTGTGAACATATTCTCTTCCAAAGACATCTCCATAGTCTACTTCGCATTGTCAATAGGGGTTTCAGAAGGAAGCCATGGAACCATCTTTATAGATCTAACTGGAATGGATCATGTAAACTTGGATGAGTTGGCCTCAGAACTTAGACAGATACCATATATAACTGATGTGAAGCTTATAAAACCTGTCTTCAGAGGATTCATATATGATTCAACCTTCCATCCATTAATGGTCTACGATAATAGGGCAATTATACTGATGAAAAACAGCTATGAGGGTTTGATAAAGCAGGGGAGGAAGCAGTTTGGAACAGGATTCAACGTCATACTATATTATACTGGATATGATATAGGTGCTGGAATGTATGAGATGGAGGTTAGAAGGATAGGGGAGGAGAATATTGAGAAGCTTACGAAGATAGCTGAAGCATTCTTCCAGCAGCTTGGATATGGAATTTTAAGATTCGACGAGGTCAACCTTGAAGAAAAAACGGCAACTCTGAGAATAGAGAACCTCTTCGAATGTGAACTCTTCAAGGGTTCAGGTAGATGTGAATCACATCTGGTTAGAGGAATAATAGCCGGATGGTTCAGCAGACTCTTCAAGGGGGATGTGGAGGTTAAAGAAGTGAAATGTATAGCTAAGGGTGATCCATACTGTGAATTTAAAGTCAGATCAAAGAGTTTTCAAGGTTCAACGTTCAATTCACCCTTCAATTCACTGTAGCTCATCCCACCCCTACTATGCAGTAAGATTTAACCGCAACCATACATTATTATTCTATTGGTGGAAGATTTGGCTGAGGAATTATTTAAAGATGAAACTGTAAGGGAGATTTTGAAGAGATATAGGGTTATATGGGCTTTAAACCATGCTTCAAGCCTTCTAGGATGGGATTTGAGGGTTACAATGCCCCGTGAAGGAGTGGCTGAAAGGAGTATTGCGTCATCTGAAATAGCTGTTTTAAGCCAGAAGTTAATTTTGAAATCTAAATTTGTGGAGTTGGTGGAGAAGGCTGAGAGAAATATGGAAAAGTTAAACGACTATGAGAAGGGTGTTATAAGAGTTTTAAGCAGGGAGATAAAATTTGCTAGGGCACTGCCACCTGAACTTGTAAGGATGTATACCCGCATAGTAGGTGAGGCTAGGGTTAGATGGAGGGAGGCTAGGAGACAGGATAAATATGAAATTTTCAAGCCATACTTGGAGAGGATAATAGATCTGAGCAGGAGGATCGCTGAACATATTGGATATGAGGATCATCCATACGACGCCCTCCTCGATAGGAGGGAGGAGGGTTTGAAGACGAGGGATGTGGATGAAATCTTCAAGGTTTTGGAGCCTGGAATTAGAAGAATATTTGAGAAGGTTAGATCTGAGGGAAGATTTCCAGCTGCACATGAACTTGAAAAGGTGAAGTATAATGTTGATGATATGGCTAAGTTGAATAGGAGGATACTTGAAATCTTCCAGTATCCGCTTGGAGTTAAAGCTAGAATGGATGTTTCAACCCATCCTTTCACGACGAGTATGGGGATTAAAGATGTCAGAATAACTACAAGATATGAGGGGGTGGATTTTAAGAGAAGCATGTATAGTACAATTCACGAGTATGGCCACGCCCTATACAATTTACAGTTGGATGAAAGATTTATGACGACTCCTATAGCTAGGGGTGCAAGCTCAGGGATCCATGAAAGCCAATCTAGATTCTGGGAGAACATTGTCGGCCGATCCAAATATTTCGCCGAGGCAATCTATTCGACGATTAAGAAATATCTTAAATATGTGGAGAAATATTCCCCTGAAGACTTATACTATTACTTTAACACAGTTAAGCCAAGCCTTATAAGGGTTGACGCCGACGAAGTAACATACAATCTACATATACTGTTAAGATTTAAACTGGAAAAATTGATGATTACAGGTGAAGTGAAGGTGGATGAATTGCCTGAACATTGGAACGATGAGTTTGAACGATTATTGGGGATAAGGCCTAAAACCGATAGGGAGGGATTACTGCAAGATGTGCATTGGAGCAGCGGCCTAGCAGGATTCCCAGCATACACTATTGGAAACTTGGTGGCAGCCCAGATAAAGTATCATGCTGAAAGAGATCTTGGAGGCTTAGGAAAATATATTGGGGAGTTGAATTTTAAGCCGATAAGGGAATATTTGAGGGAGAAGATTCACAGGTGGGGTGGAACCTATCCGCCTAAAATATTGGTTAGGAAGGTTTTGAACGAGGATATTGATCCAAGATACTTTTTAAAATATTTGGAGGAGAAGTATCTATCATAAATGAAAATTTAACTCTCCCTTTTTATTCCATTCGGCTTGGAGCCGGATCATTTTGATTTAAAACTTAAATATATAGCTTAAATGTTGATGTTTTATAGATGCCATTATACATGGTTGTGTATAAATGGAAGATTGATGAGAAAAAAGGTTCTAGCGAAAGTTATAAAGGCTTTGGAGAATGTTTCTGAAGGATTCAATCTATACGTATCCTATGTGGCTGCTGGGGAGGCTGAGGCCATCTATATATGGGAGGCTCCTTCAACTAGGCTTTGAACAGCTTCTTCGAGGAGAGAAAACTTCTGGAATGGAGCGGAAGGCCTATAAGATTATTCAGTTCTATCCTCCAAGCATAGATTTATACTCCATGATATATTCAATTTTGTTTCAGAGCTAATTTAACCCTCTAAATTTTATCATAATTTGCGGTGTCTCTTAACTGTTAACACTCTGCTCTTCAAAGCATTCTCCAAATTCTTTTTGAGAGATCTTCTAACCATAAATCTATCCGCAAAGTTTACAATGAAATTTACGAAGCGGCCTACAGTGAATCTTACAATTCTATTGGCATATTTTAAATGTTCATCGGTTAGAATTTTAATCCACCTCATATCATGCTCCCATATAGCTTTATATAGCTCCCAATGATACCATTCAGCATCCTCGAGAAGCCTCATCTTAGGGGTTGAAGAATCCCTTATAGGGACGTAGAGAAGTGGAACTATAAGGCTTTTATATGGTTTAAGCCTCTCCACCAATTCAACTGTTCTGATCACATCGTCCTCGCATTCTCCGGGTAGATTTATGAGTAGGGTTGCTGCTGGAATCCAATGGTTCTCATAGGCTGTGGAGAATGCTTCCTCAACGATTTGGGGCCAATCTTCAGGTTTGAAGGGGTAGGGTTTCATATGCATATATTTCTTCATCAACCTTACACTTCCAGTTTCAATTCCAGTTTGGAATCCAAGCCAATGCTTCCCCGTTAAACCTAGAATTTCACTTATCTCCTCGACGAGCTTAGGGTTTTCAACTATTGAGGCTAGAGAGGCATGGCTTATACCTGCAAAGGTTATTCCCGGAACCTTTAGAACAGATTTGAATAGTTTTATAACCTTTTCAGGCTTCATTTCTAGGGGTGTTCCACCATAGTGGAGTACATCCTCTGCGTGGAGGCAGACGCTGTCCAGTCCAGCTTCAGCATTCACTTTTACATCGTGAACTATATCCTCTATGCTTCTATGCCTCAATCTTCTAAGGGTTGCTGTGCAGAAGTAGCAGCCCCTTCCACATCCCCTTGAAATCTCCACCAATCCACCTATGGTGGCTCCCCTAATCCTATATAATCTGTCAGGAATCTTCTCCGAGTAGATTATTTTTGGAGGTTTAGGTGCATCTCCATCCAATATTTTCCTGAACAGTTTTGGAGTTTCAACTTCACCTTCCCCTACAAGTATATAGTCTATTCCAAGTTTATACATGTCTTCAACTGTCAGTTGCCATGCACCGTATCCTCCGACAACCACTGCAGCCCCATTCTCCCTCGCCCTTCTAACAGCACTATTCCTTAATAATTCTTTAAACTTTGCAGCTGAATATGATTCTGAGTGGATTAGGCCGTATGGACCTGAAAAGGTGGAGGAGGCCGGTCCTAAACCCTTCGGATCCATGGCTGAGATTCCTATGATCCTTGTCTCCTCTCCAATCAGCTTTGAAAGTGTTTCTGGCGGTGCCACGATCAGTTCATCTTCACCTACAATTCCATTCTCAATTAGGGATGCCTCTATGGCTCTTAGACTGTATGGGGCTTGAATTGCCGCTCCACTTGGAGTTTTCGGTACTGGTTGGAGGATGAAGTGCATTAGAACTTTGTAGAAGGGGAGGTTATGGATTGGACCTGAAGTTGTGAATCCTAGAAATAGGCTTCCACCATAATTGCTCATCAAACTTTCATCTGCAGTTAAAATTATCTTGTATCCTTTCAACTCTTCGCCACCGCTTAATTTATCCGGCTTATTGCTAAAATATCTTTCGAAAATCGAATGATAATTTCATTTGAGAAACATATTCCGATTGGAAAGGATTAAGGGGATGAATCGATCAATTAGATTTAAAATTTATCTATAAAATTTTATTTAATTATCTGAAGTGACAATTAGAAATATTTTAATATTACAATATATATTTTCAATTCTGTATGTATAATGATTATAAACCATTTAGATTTAGACTCTCCATGCTCTTCCCAGGCAGAATGATCTACGGATTCCACATATCTCTGGAGCCTAGAACAATATATGAGACTGAGATTTTGGAGAGGATGACGAATCTAATCTCCTCGAGAAATATTTCAATAGTCCACATGTATACATGTCTGAATTTAATGGAGGAGAGCTACTGCATAATATATATAGATTTAACGGATAGGAATGATGTAAGCGTGGAGGAACTCGCCCAAGCTTTAAGGAGAACTCCGCTGGTAACTGATGTAAAGTTGATAAGACCATTATTCAGAGGCTTCACCTTCGACCCCCACATCTTCCCATTGATGAAGAATGATAGGAGGATAATAGTATTGGGTAGGTTGGCTTATGAGGGGTTTATAAAGCAGGGTAGAAGAGATATGGGCTCAGGGTTCAACACAGTATTATATATTGTTGGATTCGATATAGGTTCAAACATCTTCAAGGAGATATGCAATGTTATAGGGAGATGGAGGATTGAAGATCTCCTCAATTGGGGGTCAGCAATCTTCCAAGAGATGGGTTATGGTAGAATGAAAATTATATCTTGGAATAGTGAGGCGAAGGAGGCTACAATTAGAGTTTACGACTCATTTGAATGTGAACTCTTCAAGGGTTCAGGTAGATGTGAATCGCATCTGGTTAGAGGAATAATAGCCGGATGGTTCAGCGAGCTCTTTGAAAAAGAACTTATAGCCGTCGAAACAAAATGTATAGCTAAGGGTGATCCATACTGTGAATTTGAAGTTAAATCTAAAAAGGTTGAGGAGGATTCGAATCAGCCTTGAATTTATGGGACTGTTACACTTTTAGCTAGATTTCTAGGTTTATCGGGATCCAAACCCTTCTCCACAGCCATATAATATGCGAAGAGTTGGAGTGGAATTATATAGGGGATTGGGGTTAAAACTCCAGGTATCCCTTTAGGCATAGCTATATATTGATCTGACAGTTCAATTATCTCGCTGTCACCCTCCTCACATATAGTTATTATCTCGGCTCCTCTAGCCTTCATTTCAGCTATATTTCCAATTATATCCTTTCTCGTCTCATCCCTTGGACATATGAAGATTACAGGTGTATCCTTCTCGACGACGCTTATAGGTCCATGCTTCGATTCAGCTGCACTGTATGCAAGTGAAGGTATATAGGTTATTTCGAGAAGTTTCAGTCTTCCTTCAAGGGCTGTGGCTGTGCTTATACCTCTGCCTAGAAATATGAAGAATTCTCTATCATGATATTTTTCAGCCAAACTTTTAATCTTCCCTTCAGTTTCAGCCAGAACCTTCTCAACTATCTTCGGCATCTCCCTAAGCTTTCCATCTATCTCATCTATCTCGTCTTGGGACATCTTTCCCCTAATCTTCGCCAATCTTAGGGCTAGTTGGGCTAGAACGATCAGCTGGGCTGTGAAGGTTTTGGTTGCAGCTACACCTATTTCTGGACCGGACTGTTGAACTATATATGCTCTTGAAACTCTTGTTAGGGTTGAACCCACAGTGTTGGTTATTCCTAGAATTGTAGCCGCCCTCATCCTTGCATGATCCACAGCCTTCAATGTGTCGTAGGTTTCACCGGACTGGCTTACGGCTAGTAGAACACTGTCTATTCCAACTGAGTCTCCATATCTCTCTATGAATTCTGACGCTATTACAGGGTAGGTTGTCAATCTAGCCAGCTTTGAGAACATATATGATGCTGCTAGGCATGCATGGTATGATGTTCCACATGCAACTAGGAAGACTTCTCTCCCCCTATCTAGAAATCTGGCCAATAGGTCGAGGTATTGTTCTTGGAGTCTTAGAGCGTTTCTGAGGCTTTGAGGCTGCTCATAAATCTCCTTCAACATGAAGTATGGATATCCCTGCTTCTCAGCCATATCTATGGTCCAATCTATAGTTTTAGGTGGACGTGTAATCTTTGAACCGTCACTTATCCTCCTTATCTCGATACTGCTGGATTTTAGAATGCATATTTCACCATTCTTTAAAGGGACAATTTTATTCGTGTATGGTAGGATTGCAGGTATATCTGAGGCACAGTAGCTTCCATTCTCGGATACTCCCACTATGAGTGGACTCTCATTTCTGGCGCAGATGATCACATCTGGATTTCCAGTTGAGATTACGGCTATTGCATATGAACCTTTAAGCCTTCTAACCGTTTCTAGAACAGCTTCATATAGGCTTTTCCCATTCTCAAGCTCCTCCTCTATTAAATGTGGAATCACCTCCGTATCGGTTCTCGATGTGAAATGGTGGCCTCTATCCTGAAGCTCCCTCTTCAATTCAAGATAGTTTTCTATCACCCCGTTGTGGACCACTGCCACTTGACGTTTACAGTCTAGGTGTGGATGAGCATTCTCCATGGTTGGCGCTCCATGGGTTGCCCATCTCGTATGGGCAATACCCATCGAGCCTGGAAGATCATCCAAGTTGAGTCTTCTATGAATTTCATCTATCTTTCCACTATCCTTTTTAATGTATATTCTCCCATTCTGGATGGTTGCTATTCCAGCTGAATCATACCCTCTATATTCAAGCCTTTTTAATGCTCTATGGAGGAGGGGGGCTGCTGAACCATCCTTCAAAATGCAACCTATAATTCCACACATTTCAAACCCCTATTTTAACTAATATTTACTAGTTTCCAGTTAATTTACTTTACGCATACAATTAACAATGGAGAAATAGAAAAATAAAATAATCATATTCAATGATTTGAAGAGGTGTAAAATTTGAAATTTAAAAGTTTAACCATAATTCTAATAGTCTCAGCCATTATAGGTTTAATCTCATCCAGAAATTTTAACATGGAATCAGAATGGAAGATTAAACTTCGAATTTACAGATATAGATGGAGATAAGCATCATCTAAGAAATTATAATGGGAGAATAATTCTACTCAACTTGATGGCCAAATAGTGCAGTCCATACAGATATGAGGTTGAAGCATTAAAGCAGATATAGCTCCAATTCAAGGATAGAAACGTCATCTTCATCTCCATAA
>Ga0136651_10001935_pt1 | contig 11372 bp, 9 predicted proteins | sample Mar14236cmmetaG_FD_94867 | JGI IMG/M metagenome (GOLD analysis project Ga0136651, IMG submission 94867) | Marine hydrothermal vent microbial communities from Guaymas Basin, Gulf of California to study Microbial Dark Matter (Phase II) - Marker... ...
ACCTGCGTCCGCTGCTCCTTCGTGACGTCCATCTCCATAATTTCTTTTCCGCGCCCGGTCGGCACGAGGTGGTAGAGGCAGAACCTTGGTATCTCTTTCTCGACGCATAGATCAAGCAGTTTCGGAACTTCTTGCCAGTTTTCCTTGTGTATAGTAATACGAATCCCAGTTTTGAGTCCTGCTTCCTGCGCGTTCTTTATCCCTTCCATCGCTCGGTCAAAAGCACCTTTTACGCCGCGGAACGAATCGTGCATCTCTGCATTGGCTGCATCCACGCTAACCCCGACATACCTGATATCTGCCTCTGCCAGCTGCGCGGCTACTTCTGGCGTGATCAGTGTTCCGTTTGTGGATATCACCATACGAACACCCTTCTCTTTTGCGTGGAATGCAAAGGGGAAGAAATTTTCACTGATGAGCGGCTCTCCACCGGTTACGATGAGTATAGGTGCGCCAAACGAAGCCATCTCATCGATAAAGTGCATTCCTTCTTCGAGCGTCCATTCGTCAGGATGTTTCGACCTTGCATCCATGTAGCAGTGTTTGCACGAGAGATTACACTCACGCGTGATGTTCCACATGATGACCGGCTTAACCTCGGAAGAGAACCTGATTAAGTCATCAGGCGCCTCTGCACACGAGATCTCTCTTGCGCGCATTGCCTCCCAGACTGTAGCGCGGTCTGCCAGTACCTTTGAGAAGATGATCATGCCACTTCTTCTGGACGCTTATGTGATAAACGTTGTGATGGGGGCTGTGGCGGATACTGGTGTGGAGTGGTGCTTGATTGTGACAATCCCCCTGTTCAATCCCCAAGAAGCCCTCCAAATCCGCTCGATGTCGAACCGGATGATCTGCCTGCTGGCAGGAATGCCCGCAGCGCTGATGCGAGATTCGCTATCGTCATCGACTGCATGATGATGTGACCCGGACCGGTCAGCGTTGTCACGAATATCCCTTCCCCTCCGAAGAGCGACGTCTTAATCCCGCCAGCACTCGTGATATTGTACCCGACAGTGGCATCGAATCCCACAACCGAGCCTGTATCGACTTTCACAGACTCGCCATCTGCCAGATCCATCTCGACGAAGTCTCCACATGCGTGTATGAATACAGTACCATCTCCACTGAATTCCTCAAGAATAAAACCCTCTCCTCCGAAGAATCCTGCTCCGAGCTTCTTCGTAAACGCAATATCCAGATGAATACCGCTTTCGGCACATAGGAACGCATCCTTCTGTGCAAGAAACTTGGTTCCATGTAGTTCGATCGGTCTGATTCTCCCTGGCACATTTCCTGCGAATGCCACATATCCACTGCTGCCAGCAGTCGTGAATTCGGTGAGAAAGAGAGATTCTCCGCTGAGCTTCCGCTTGATCCCGCTAAAGAGCCCGCCTTTCATCTTTGCCTCCATCCGCATGTTCGGGCTCATGTGGTTCATCGCTCCAGCTTCGGCGTACACAATCTCGTTTCCATCCAGATGCAACGTGACAATCTGCAAGTTATCCCCTGTGATCTCATATCTCATGGTTACCACCGATTGAATATATGCGGGTCAAGACGTATAAATGTAATCGGTGGAGATCGGAGACTTTCAGATGCTGTCTGATGAGGGTGAACATGTACGGTCAAGTAAACTGTGCGCAGCTTCCAACCCATAAAGGTTCACGTCACCCAGGGTGCGTCACCCCGACACTCCAAAAGTGGAATCGCGCTCGATCCAGTCACCATCACTGTCAGTATCGCTCCCGTCGGTTCTCCGCTGCCACGATATCCCTTCTGTCGAATGCGCGTATCCGATGCTGCTATCGACCTCCTCGCCATTATGGTACAGAAGCACCTGCCCGCCGCCGTTGTCAAGTTGTATCTTTGTCGTCATGTAATATCCGTACGGCTCGATGGTCGTGCCTGCAGGAATAGTGTATGTATCGCCATCCTCGTTTTTGAGAACCCATCCGCCGATATCGACCGACTCATCGCCGCAGTTGTACAGTTCCATAGTCTCGTTTCCACGATCCGTACCTAGGGGGTTTGGCATCAGTTCGTTGATCACGATCTTCGGAGTAGGCGAGGGCGTGAGGGTAGGAGTGGGGGTTGGCGTAGCGGTGGATGTGGGCGAGGGTCCGGGTTCGCCAGAACCAACGACCGTCAGGACGAAATCCTGCTCTGCAAGATTATCGGACGGATCCCTGCATTTCACACGGACGCTGTATGTTCCGACCTGAAGCGGATTGTCCGGATCGAATGAAGCGCCCAGCCCGGATCCGCCACAGGTGATGGTGTACCTTAGTATCACGCCATGATAAGGGCCGACCACCGATATGAAGAATGTCGGGATGTCGATCGGTTCATTGAAAGAGAACACAATATCATCGTTCACTCCGATAAAATCGTTGACAAGTGTTATATTCGGAGGAGTCTTGTCCGGAATGGAATTTGCAACCCCTGGTGTTCCGATGCGCCCGCACTCATATCCCAGTGATGTGTGCCAGTTATCCGGATTTGTGCCATCCACCGGTGAGATTCGCTCCATCGACTGTCCGACAGCATCATCCTTTCCGGCAAACCAGTCCCCCTCCCGGTTCACGATATCGACCCTCTCCGAGATCGTTGGAACGCCACCAAAGAGTTGGAGAACCTCTCCGCTTTTTTTGAGTACCATGTTTAAGATCTGATCCGGTTCGCAGGTCGTGGCATCCTTTTCCGCGATCAGGTAATAGCCGTATGATGCTATGATCGCATCCGGTTCGATTGTGATATCGATGGTGTCATTGACCGCCCCAACACCCCTCGTAATCGTCCAGTTTCCGATGCAGATGGTGCGATCGATCGTATTATATAGCTCGATGTACTCTTTCCCATCCCACATGACCTCATTGATCACCACATCCCACAGCATAGGATCATATTCTTGCGCAGGATCTGTTGTGTTATTGACCGATGTATTGGCACTGGGAGTTGCCGCTGGTGATGCCGCCTGCAAGTCATCAGAGATTCCGGTCTGCAAAACTGTGTTATTGGAATCATCGGTTGCGACTGTGATGTCAAGTAAGCACTCCCGGCTCATCGGCAGTGTCCGTTTCTGATCTACCGGTACTGCGCATTCCATCGATGGCGTTTGTATCCAGAATGAGACATATTCATCGGTATCAGGATGCGCGAATACATTGAGATCGTACCACCCGGGTGCAGTGATGTCCGTGCCACCACAGATGTTGTCCCCGATCTTTACAAGGAGGTGGGTCTGAGCAGGCGCAGGCGCACCCTCGATACTAACATTCCCATAAAAGCGGAAACGAAAAGGGTCAGGTTGCTGTTGCGCTTCATCTTTACTGGCATTGACGAACATCACCAGTGCAACCACCACAACCGCCACCAAAAATAATACAACGGCAGCTTTTTTCGTGGTGGGTGCAACCATATCAGGATCATCGAGTGGTTGCTATTTATATGTTATGGTGATCGCCGAATGGGGGGAACTTCGCGTCGGTTCGGTTGGGGGGAGGCTCGTAGTAACCACACAGCCAAAAATACAGAAGGGGGTTCCGGGATAAATAAATATATATATACTATGAAACCAGCACATATTTAATCCTTGTAAGATTGCAAGGAAAATAAAACCAGAGGTGGAAACATGGATATTGGAGACATATTTAGTGAATCGTTCGGATACCTTTCGAAAAGCCTGAAACGAGTTCTTGTGCTTGGTATAGCAGCGCTATTTTAGATCCTGATCATACCGATTTTCATAATGTTTGGTTATGCATTAAGAGTAATGAGAAAATCGATAGAGGGCGAGACTGAACCGCCAGCATTTGAGGATATGGGCGCGATGATCGTAGATGAGCTAAAATATCTGGTTGTGAGTATAGTATATTTCTTGATACTGATGGGAATGGGCATAATGTCCGCTATCGCTTCGAGCTTTTCTCCTGATATGATGTACGGCAGTGCATCTATTGTCGGTTTAACCGGGTTGGGGTTATTCTTAATCGGTTTTCTCCTGATGCTAGTTATATCGGTTATTGAGACCATTTGAGTTGCAAATATGGCGCATACAGGCAAACTTGGAGCGGCATTCAGATTCGGTGAGATTCTTCAAATAATTGGATCGATTGGTTGGGGTAAATATATCACCTGGTATGTCCTTCTTACCATTGTAGTGCTATTGTGCACAGTGGCCGGGCTACTCGCGGGAATTATTCCGATCGTAGGGCCCCTTGTGTACGTTCTGTTGATAGCCCCGTATGCACTCATCTTCCAGTACAGGGCAATCGGTCTGATATACAGAGAAGGAATCTAAGAAAAGAGGTCATTCCACGATTCGGATTCGGGATACACCACCCCGTCTTCAGTGATAACAGCAGTAACGTTCCCTACAGGCGTTGCATCGAACGCGGGATTATACACCGCTGCATCTGCTGGCGCAATCATCACATCATGGATGCGCCGCAGTTCGTCGGGATCCCGCTCTTCGATTGTGACATCGCGCTCAAGCCCGATAGGATCGAACGTTGAGATCGGTGCCGCAACATAAAACGGCACCTTATGCTCTTTTGCAAGCACTGAATGAGTATACGTCCCGATCTTGTTAAAGACCGCATCTTTCGTGATCCGATCAGCGCCAACGATCACCTTGTCGATCAATCCTTTCCGCATCATCATGCCTGCAGCAGAATCCGGGATCAGGGTGACCGGTATCATATCCTGCATCAGCTCCCAGACCGTGAGCCTGCTTCCCTGATTGAGAGGGCGGGTCTCGCATGAGATGACAGATATTTCCTTCCCCTCTTCTACCGCCGCCCGGATCACGCCAAGCGCGGTTCCAATGTCCACGCATGCGAGTCTGCCTGCATTGCAGTGCGTCAGCACAGTATCGCCATCCTCAAAGAGCGCTTCACCGTGTTTGCTAAGCAGCGCGTTTCGCTCCACATCCTCATCAGCGATTGCGGTTGCCTCGGAGAGTGCGATTCTCCTCGATTCATCGATGCTACTTGCTCTTCTGACAGCAGCAATCACGCGATTGACACCCCACGCAAGGTTGATCGCAGTCGGTCTTGTCCTTCTGATCCGGTCTGATTCGATCTCAAGATCACGCATGAACTCTTGAAGCGTACTTGCGGTACTGGTATGTGCTGCAAGTGCGACTCCGTAGCCCCCGGCAGCACCGAGCGCGGGCGCACCCCGGATGCGGAGCGAAACGATTGCCTCGCAGAGTGTATGGACGGTTTTGCATTCGATCACCCTGTACTCCACCGGAAGCAGGGTCTGGTCGATTGTGGTTATCGTGCCACAGTCCCAGCTGATGGTTCGCATGGTCTCTGATATGGGTCTCTGGAATTGTTAAACCTGACTGGCGATACCTGCGCCCTACAACGTCAAACTTCACAAAGAGATAATATAGAAGCACTACTACTTTTACACGGTAATCATAAATTGGGAGTGTTCAATGATGGAAATGATGAAATGGCGCGACAGAGAAGCATTTGAATCAGATGTTCTCACGACTGGTCTGAGGGTTTATGTCATCGGTCATAAAAACGGGAGATTCGAAGGTAGATGGAACGGCGTCTGGAACCTACCGCTTAAGATCGCGGATGCTGTGAACTTTGGCATATCAATGGATGATGAGGTGCCGATCGACTGGCTGCCCGACTTCTGCCGAGAGTTTGCATTCGGCGGCGATGTCGAGAGAACGTTTGAGGTCGGAGAACTATTCATCAATCAACGTCTGTTCGTCCCAAAATTCAAAAGAGGCGTCTGCTGGATCTTTGAGATTAAGAACAATGGGGCTGCAAAAGTAGCATTTAATTTCATAGCAAACCCGGTCGCAAATCTCGAATGGGAACTGAAACAGACCGGAGATGTGTGGAAGGAGAAGAAATATCTCGGAACGTATGATGCGCGCAGGAGAATGATCTTTGTGCGCCACCATAAGCGACCGAACTGGATGCTGCTCTTTGGCTCGGATCGTGAACCTGCGTATGTGTGCTGCGATGTCGCCGATATCAACGAATGCAAGGATCGTGGTGGATTTCCAGGTCCCAGGGACCACTGCGTGGGAAGTTCTGTTATGTGTTACAAGATCGAGATCGATGCAGGCGACACGGTTGAGATCAAGTTTGTGCTGGCGGGTGGAGATGCGACATACCACAAGTTGATCGAAGAGTATGAGGAGATGATCGGTTCAACCAGGAAATTGTTGGGCGATACGATAGACGCGTATACCGGCTATCTACAGACGGCATTGCGCTTTGAATCAGGGATTAAGGACGTCGATGATGCTTTTGTTCGTTCGAGTATCGGGATGCTGCTTCTTAAGCACTACCAGCACGGATACGGTCTCGGGTTCATGGCCGGGCTGCCGCACTTTCCCATATACTTTGGAAGAGATATCGCATGGACTATATTTGGGAGTAACTGTATAGGGGACTTTCAGGCGTCACAATCCGCGCTCGCGCTGCTTGCACGTTTTCAGGCAAAGGCTGATGGCGAGGACGCGGTAAGGGTTCCATTCCACAAGGGAGAGATTCCACATGAGGTCAGAATGGACGGATCGATCTACTACTACAGCGTCGATGCGACCCCGCTCTTTGTGATAGCGCTTTATGATTATTACAAATGGTCGGGAGACAAGAATTTTGTCAGGTATCTCTACGACAACATGGTAAAGGCGCTTGACTGGTGCGTGAAGGCAGACCGCGACGACGATGGTTTGATCGAGCATGGGCCTGAGGGTTTCCTTATCGATATACAGTGGATGGACTCATACTTCCGGGGAAAGTCGGGGGTCGATGTTCAGGCGATATTTGGGCACGCATTCAAGTGCGGAGCAGAGATTGCACGTGAGTTCGGCGACAACGATCTCGCAGAGGCGTGTATGGTGCGCTACGATGAACTCAAGTCGCTCATCGTCGAGCGGTACTGGGACGAAGCGTACGGGTTTTTGTATGACACGATACAGCCGGACGGCACACTGAAGAAGGATATGACTGTGAACGCGGTCATTCCGGTATTTTTCGATATTATCGAACCTGATAAAGCAGAAAGCATCCTTAGATGGATGGAAAGCGACGAGTTCACAACATCATGGGGCGTCAGGACCCGCGCACGGAGCGATCCCGAGTATGACGGGAAAAGTTACCAGAAAGGCGGTGTCTGGCCCTTTGTCACTGGCTGGGTTGCGTATTCCGAGTTTTCTCATGGAAATTTCAAAGAGGGTTTTTTGAAGACATACCAGATGACCGAGATGCAGCGGTTCTCCAAGTTGTACTTTAAGGAGGTCCTGTCAGGAGATGTGGCGCCTGAGCCATCAGGGGAGGAAGATCCTGCCGGATGCTTCGTTCAGGCGTGGTCTGCAACGATCTATCTACACACAGTCGTTCGCGGACTTCTCGGAGTTACGCCGCACGCTCCGGAAAGTGTCACGATCTGCCCGTACCTTACCCGTGACTGGGACATATCAGTTGAGAGACTTGCGGTCGGCGAAAGTTTATTATACTTTGAGTTGAAATGGGATGGTGCTGATGTCGTGGCGAGCATCAGAAATGAAGGTAATACCATCGGCGTAGATTTCGGTGTCGTTGTTCCGGTGATTGCAGATCACCCGAGTGCGACAATCAATGGTGTTAAAGTGGATGTGGCAACCGAGATAATCAAAGGGAAGTATACAAAAGTCATGCTGAGATTTCCACTGGAGAGAGAGGACATACTGGACAAGAGAGGGATTAAAAACATCATATTTGAGATTGGTAGTGACAAATGAATATATTTATCATTTCGTCTGCGGAAAAGACGGTTGATTTCAGGAAATATGGAGGAACTGAACTTGTTGTAGGTGATCTGGCAACATCACTCTCCAAATCCAATGAAGTTGAAGAGGTTGCTGTCGCGTGTTGCAAAGGTTCGGTATTTCCTGAGAACCTCTCGAACTTAAAGGTCATAGAGACTGTGGAGGAGTCGCAGGATATGTATCATGATTGGCTTCTGAAGGAAAAGAATGCATATCAAGTCTATGAAAAATATCTGGGTGATTACGATATCATCGTTGATAATACCAAGTATGACTTGATATATGATTATAAGATGGTGCATCCTGATGCAAACGTCTGTCATGTATTTCACACGCCATGCGAATGGGAGAAAGCCCCGCGGATAACGGGCGATCCTTGTTTCATCACAGCATCCCGTGCCCAGGCGATGAACGTCTCAAACAGTCTGGATATACCGTGTAAGTGTGTCATCCCGCACGGCATAAATACCGACTTATACCCCTTCAAATCCGAGAAGGGGGGTCGCTACATGTCTGCCAACAGGATATGCAGTGAGAAAGGAATTCTTGAGTTTGTCCAACTGATGAAGGATTCAAACGCTTGCGGGGATGTCTGCGGCGAAGATCGTTTCGTTGTAAGCCAAAAATACGTCGAAGAGGTAAAATCCCGATGCAACGGCGCTCAGGTTCGGTATCATGGCACCGTGCCATACAAGGAGAAGATAGAGTTTCTCCAGAATGCGAAAGCCGTGATCTCGCTTCCGATGTACCCGTTCATGGAGATATTCGGTCTTCATGCTACAGAAGCGATGTGCTGCGGAACGCCTGTGATCGCGCTTCGGAGCGGTGGCTTGACCGACCAGATCGTGGATGGTGTGACAGGTTTTCTCTGCGATGCGTTAGATGAGATGCAGGAGATCATCGTTGCTGATAAGGTAAGCGAGATTGATCCTTATGAGTGCAGAAGACGCGTCGAAGAGCATTTTTCAAGGGAAGTTATGGCAAAGCGGTATATAGAGTACTTCAAGAAGGTTCTTAAGGGATGATGTGAACTCCCGCTGGCATCTTCCGAAAACGTGCCAGCCGGTGCAGCATACCGGAAGTATGGGCCGACACCGGGTGATGCTTGCGCTCACTGGTATCGGTGACTATGATGGTAGCGACACCTCGCCCGGGCACTCTCGCGATCCCGCGTGGGCGGGGAATGGGCCGTGAACAGACCGGGCATCTGACCGCACGATCGAGGTTGTGGATGCCACATCATGCCGGGATGTCGGGGCAGCCTGCTACGACTACTCGGGCAGTGGAGGTTCTACCTATAGCAGCTGGCGATCTGCAGGCTGCACCAGAAGCGACGGCACCACCTCATACCAGACGATAACTGCTGACTCTGTCCCGTTTAATCAGGATTCTGGGACTCAGAATATGATCAAATTCAGGATTGATGATGCTTCCAGGAATACTGGCGAGAGTGAGGTGTGCGCAGTTTGGGTATATGCAGCAGACCCGTCTGCACCTGTGATATCGTCACCTACGTATCTGGGCAGGGGTGTTGGTGCAACAGAAATAGTTAAATATGGTCAATATGTGTGACTAAACATTACAGAAAATGGAGGATGGGTAACATGAATAACAGAATCCCAATGTTAGTATTGTCCGCAGTACTGATCGCTGCGGTGTTGCTAGGATGCGTGCAGGAGATATCAGAGATCAAAACGCCGGATGCGGATCCGCCGACGCCTGCACCAGAAAATATGGCTTCTGTATCAGCGCCACCTTTGATCACGAATTGGAAGTATGTCAGTTATCATAATCTGTCCATCTCGAATGCCCCCGCGCTCAACCAGACTGCTCGAATTACGTATTCCATAATTCCGGATAGGGATATCGAGGTTCTTTTAGTCTATATTAGTTTTAGGGACGGTTTTGAATTTGTGGATGTTGAGGGTGAAAGGATCCTGACGTGGGGTAAGAGGCCAGTTAGCGATCTTGAGCGGTGTGCCAGGTGGCTTCCAACAAATCTTTCAAAAGGCGAGATGTATCAGTTCAATGTTACAATAAAGGCTGTCAAGACAGGGAATTTTACAGTAGCTGGTCTTGATTGGGGGGATGAGGTCTATATATCAGTATCCGAAGATTCCGCATACATCCGGGATGATCCGTTTACAGTCCATTCTGCGAGTATATTTGTAACTGGTAAAAGCGTTCCTATGACCGATGAGATGCGTGCTGAAATGGAAGCATACGAATACGAACCATCAGATTATAATATCTCTCCTTCTCCTGTCGATTTAGATAGTGTAAGGCTTTTCGAGGAGTGGTGGGAAAGCACTGGTAAGAATCTATCAGCTATGCAGAACGGATCGTGATCGGAGGCAGCAATGAAACGGATACTACTTTGCTTACTAATAGTCCTCGTTGTGTCGCCAATTGCTTGTGCCGCTATATGCGACATTAAAATTGAGAATGGCGAGGACGGCACGTGTGGCAACTACATGATCAGACATGATTCATGGAGTTCAGGAGATCACCATAACTATCAGACAGCCCATTTCAGTCTATGGAGGCTGTCACCTTCCACCTATCTCGGATCAAGTTCTATCGATTTCTATTATGAAAGTGATGGGAAATACTACGATGACGATAAATTACATATCAGATATACTGGGTCCAGTGCAGGTCCGCCCAGAAAGGCTAAATATACTGTTGAGGATCTCACTCCGCAACTGGGGGTAAAGGGAAATCTCAAGTACAAGGGCAGAAATTTGGCCTGGGCACCAGCAAAATGGGCTACTGTGCATATATGGGAACATGATCCCGGTATCGGCGATGATGACTGCTTGGGTAGTGCACTTACAGACGAAACCGGATATTTTGAATTCGGTCCTGTAATGAATGTTGATTCTGATGATGACGGTGGAAAAATGGATATCCTTGTGAATTTTGTTGCAAGCAGCAGTGTTGGTAGCGTAAGAGATGTTAACGATAGCGTATACAATCTATGGGAAGGTACGTATCATGATGTAGACGAGCTAAACGAGCAATGGCAGATATCTGACAATGAAACGCAGTACAAAGCATGGTGGGTCTATGACACCCTCTGCGATGGTTGGGGATATCTATCGGATACGGTTGGCTATGAAATGACCGGCGTTACTGTCTACTGGCAGTGGAATCATACCGCGGAATTTTTCAAAGGCTTCGGGGAGTGCACAGCTGCATATCCATGGGGTGTTGGTACACCTGAACATCCTCTTGGTCATCCATTCATTTTTCTTGATGGCAGGAGAGTGTGTGGCGATGATGGCGGTCACGCAAACGACCCCGACACGATCATTCACGAATACGGGCACTGCGTGATGTATAAGGTTTTTGGAGATTATTATCCACCTGACGATTGCAGCGATGGTCACTGGATGACTGGAGTCTCTGAACCCGTGTGTGCATGGTGTGAAGGCTGGGCGCACTTTATGTCGCTTGCTGTTTTTGATGATAACTACTTTACAGACACGACTTATTGTACTGGACCTTCTGGTTGTGGCGTCGATGCAGCCAACCTCGAGACCAGAAACGGCAACTTAAACTTCCCTGATGGCGACTC
>Ga0136651_10001936_pt1 | contig 11372 bp, 11 predicted proteins | sample Mar14236cmmetaG_FD_94867 | JGI IMG/M metagenome (GOLD analysis project Ga0136651, IMG submission 94867) | Marine hydrothermal vent microbial communities from Guaymas Basin, Gulf of California to study Microbial Dark Matter (Phase II) - Marker... ...
AGGTATGGAAACCTCGGCTACATTGCCCCACTTTATTGAGCAGATACGAATCTCACGTTACAGTGCCCAAACCGCCTGTCCAAGGCGAGATTCTTCGCCTCCGCTGCGCTCCGGCTCAGAATGACAGGCTACGACCCCTACGGCAAGTACGCCCACGGATTCTGGGGAGTGCCGTAGTAGCGTACCTCAAAGTGCAAGTGCGGGCCTGTTGACCACCCGGTGCTGCCCACCGCGCCGATAACCTGCCCCCGCTCTACCGCCTGTCCTTCAAAGACGTAGATGTTGCTCAAGTGGGCATAGTAGGTGGCAAAGCCATTGGCGTGGTCAACCACGATCAGATAACCGTAACCTACATCGGTCCAGCCCGCAAAGCCGATAAATCCACCATCGGCCGCCATCACCGCGCTGCCGAGGGGGGCCCCCACGTCAATCGCCCGGTGGCCGTACCAATATCCCTGCGTGATCGTGCCCAACACGGGCCACTGGAACCCCCCGGTGCCACGAGCGCCATCTGGGACAGCCCCGGTATACGAGGTGACCACTTTGGGCACGTAAGGCTTCTCGCCCCCTGGCACAATGAGCCGTGTCCCTTCCTTGATCAGATAGTTTGGCGGCTCCAGATGATTGTACTCACAGGTGGCGATGGGCTCGGGTTCTACCTTGTACTCTTTGGCGATGGTTTCCAATGTGTCGCTCTGAGTGACTGTGTGGTAGACTCCGTCAATTGGTAGGATGGTCACTTCCTGGCCAATCCGCAGCAGGTCAGGGGCGTCCTCAATGGCTGAGTTGGCCCACATAACGGTGGTGGGTTGCAGGCCAAAGAGGGTGGCAATGGACTGGACAGTGTCACCTGCCTGGACAGTGTAGGTGACGATATCCAAACGTGGGCGTTCGGGGATGATAGTGTGGGGTTGAGCCAGCCGGGCGACGGCTCTATTGGCCCTGTTGCGACCATTGGGTAGGGGCGGGGTAACCTCGCCCCTACCGTTATTATCGTTGAAGACAGCCAATATGTCCTCTGCCGTTTCTTCGTTATCCCCATCTCCAGCAGAGGCGGGCAGGGCGAGCGTGGGCGAGGTGGAAGCGGCTTGTGCCGGCCACTCGACGTTGCTCAATCCGGTGGCGAGAATGGCCACGGCAATGACTGCCAGATGTGCGCTGGTGCGCGTGAGCAGCGGACGCCAACCACGCCAATCGCCAGCCGTCCGGTAGACCGTGGTCGCCAGCCAAGCGAAGGCATGCAAAAAGCCCTCCTCGAACCAGCGCAGGAGAGGGTGGTCTTTTGTTGTGTTGGACGGCGTAGCGTTGCGCCGTAATAGTCGCATAGTTCTCCCGGCCGGCGTGAGGGCCTACGGTAAATAGATCTGCGGGTCCTGTGGCACGCCGTTGGATCGAATCTCAAAGTGGAGGTGAGGGCCAGTAGACCAACCAGTGCTCCCGCAGTAGCCGAGCAACTGGCCTTGATAGACCGCCTGCCCGCATCCCACGACGATGTCACTGAAATGACCGTAGCGAGTAACGAAACCGTTGCCGTGATTGATTTCGACCAGCACTCCGTAACCACCATTCCATCCCGCTATGGTCACCACGCCATTATCGGCAGCATATAGAGGATCGCCCAGCCGGCAAGCGTAATCCAACCCAATGTGCGTCGGATTGCGTGGATCGTGAAAGTACCATCCCGAGACGCGGGAACTGCCGGTGGGAAGGATGAACCACCCGTTGGCGCCAGGCCCGGTAAACGTCACGCCGCTGCAGACTCCCCAACTCAAGCGGGATGCCCCGGCCATGGGATACGTGGGGCGCGGTGGTTCCAAATCCACCCGCTCACTCTGACCGCCGGGCACGACGAGTAGTTGTCCCTCGAGTGGGCGATCTCCCTCATCGAGTTCATTCCACTCATTATACAACGCGGCTTGCTCTACCTCGTATTCCTCTGCGATACTCGCCAGTGTCTCACCGGCGCGGACGGTGTGATACACGCCGTCTACCGGCAGGATAAAGAGTTCGAGCCCCGGCTGGATGAGCCAACAGGCGTCTTTCAGAGTCTCACGATTGCTCCAAATGACCGTGTACACGTCCAGGCCAAACTGAGCGGCGATGGTAGAGACGTTATCACCTTCCTGGACGGTATAAGTGATGACCTGTGCCCGCGGCCGTTCTGGGAAGGTGGTGTGGAGGACGGGCATTCGAGCAATGGTGTCAGCGGTGGAGGGATGAGGCCAGACGGTAGGAAGGGGCGGAGTGGGCAATGGCTCTATCTCTGGCTCTGTCGAGGAGTCCATCTCGGCGGGAGACACGGCGTCGGCGCTGAACGAGCCACCTACAGCAGCCCGTGGCGTCGGGAGGCCTACGCCGCTGAGGACAATGGTGATCAGGGCTAGAACGATGATACTCAAGTGAGCGGTGGCGCGGGTCAGGAAGGGGCGCTTGGTACGCCAATCTACACCAGTGCGCCAAACCGCAGTTGCACACCAGGTCACGAAGCGTAGGGGAATAGAGCGCGAATGGGGAGATATGTTGGTTATCGTATCGCGCTCCCTTTTAATGGGAGTCGAGAGTGACGATTCATCCATCGAATTTGATCCGAGGTCTTGCAACGATTGTCACCAGCCTCACACAATTATTATACCATTAAAACATACGGATGGCAACTTTACAAGTGGGCCAGTAGACGGCGCAATGTGGGCAGTGCCGCCTCGACGGCCCGGGCACGGTGGCTGATGTGGTTCTTTTCCCCCTGTGGCAACTCGGCCATAGTGCAGTTGTACTCGGGCAAGTAAAAGACCGGATCATAACCAAAGCCTCCCCGCCCTACCGGTTCAAAAGCGATCAGTCCCTCGCATACTCCTTCGGCATCATAGAGTTCCCCGGTAGGCGTGACGATGACAACCACGCAGCGAAACCGGGCTGTGCGTCGCTCCCAGGGTACGCCGCGCAATTGCGCTAGCAGTACTGCTACTCGATCCGCATCCTGCCCCGAAGCGTAGCGGGCAGAGTAAATGCCGGGGGCGCCACCCAGGGCATCCACCTCGAGCCCCGAATCGTCAGCCAAAGTAAGCAGATTGGAGGCACGTGCATAAGCCTGGGCTTTTTGACGGGCGTTGTCGGCAAAGGTGTCGCCGTCTTCGGGAACATCTATCTGCAAATCCATCTCGGGCGGGAAGCACAGTCTAGCCTCTAGGGTCGCAAGTAGGGCCTGGAATTCGCCTGCTTTACCTGGGTTATGAGTGGCGACGAGGAGTTTCATAGCAATGTGTCTCTCCAATGCTACCTTACCACAAATTGACTGTTTTGACAACTGGGGGTAATTTCAGATTTGTTGATTCAAGATTGACGAATTTATCGTAAACAGCGCAAAAGCACAAACGGTCAACTTGCCCTGGGCTGCTTTATGTATACCAAAAAGCCGAGAATCTTGACGGCGGCGAACAATTGTGTTATAATGTCCACACCCTACAAACCACTGACAGCCTTGTCAGGTATCTGCTCAATAAAGTGGGGCAATGTAGCCGAGGTTTCCATACCTCGCGGGCATAACGCGCTATGGAAAGCGCGGCTACGTTAAAAGTGCCCCAGAATATTGAGATGATACCTTGTCAGGTAGAGTGCAGGGAAGCGGGCGATCACGTACTGTGACTACAGGGTGTTTTTGAGCCCAATACGGTTTAGTTAAGCACTGCAGGGCGGATGGCCAATTTGTCTTACCCGTCCGTTGAAGCCTTAATTGAACCGTATTGTTTTTAAGCCCTTTATGATATGATTAGTTTCGACGTTTCCACTCTTATCCAGGCTCAGTCTGGTACGTCGCTCACCTTGAACGTGGACACAGGGCCGCAGAGTCTGGCTGACCTGAAAGTGAGCTTTCTTCGCGGGACTGTCCGGGTAACTCGCGTTCCAGGCAGTTTGCTCGTTCAGGGCACTGTGGAGTCGCAACTGAGGCTAGGGTGTGTCCGCTGCCTGGAACCCTTCGCACTTCCCATCATTATGGAATTGGAGGAAACATTCGGCCTGCCAGGAACGAGCCGGAGGCAGGACGTGACTTTTGTGGTGGGCGCTGATGGCTGGCTCAACCTGACTCCTCTGTTGCGCGAGCAAGCCTGGATAGCCATCCCAATGAAACCCCTCTGTCATCCCGATTGCAAAGGGTTATGCCCGCAATGCGGCGTGAATCTCAACCGCGACTCGTGTACATGTGAAAGCACCAGGATTGATCCGCGTCTGGCATTGTTGAAAGACTTGTTGTAGTCGAAAAGGGCGAATTAGGAGATTTATGGACGTAGTCGGGGAATTGTTAGAGAAAGCAGAAGCCCAGGGCTTCCTGACCACGAGTGACATCCTGAATCTATTGCCGGAGGCCGAGGAGACCCTGGAGCAACTCGAGGAAATCTTTATCTCTTTGCACGAAATAGGAATCGAAGTGTACGATGATCAGATAAACGCTGATGTTGAAGAAAAACGAGCACAAAGTGTTGCGATCAACAGATATGACGCGGACGATGGCGAAACTTTTGACTTGAGTGGGGTTTCTAGTGACGATACAGTGGGTTTGTACCTGCGGGAGATGGCTCGCGTACCTCTGCTAACACTCGAAGAGGAGATCCGGTTGGCCAAGTCTCTCGAGGCAGGACGCAGGGCACGGCAAATTCTGAGCAATGATGGGTCTGACCCAATAGAGCGCGAAGCACTCGAGCGGCAAATAGAGACGGGGCTGACTTCTCGCTCGCACCTGATCAAGGCCAACACGCGCTTGGTGGTCAGCATCGCCAAAAAGTACGTAGGGCGTGGCGTGCCGTTCTTGGACCTGATCCAAGAAGGCAATCTGGGCCTGATGAAGGCCGTGGAAAAGTTTGACGTCAGCCGTGGGTATCGCTTTAGCACTTATGCCACGTGGTGGATCCGTCAGACAATCACGCGGGCGATTGCCGACCAGGGACGCACGATCCGCGTGCCGGTTCACATGTCGGATCGTATCCGACGGCTCTACAACACGGCCCGACGACTGGAGCAAGAATACGGTCGCCAGCCGACACCGGAGGAGATGGCGGTCGAGATGGACATGGAACCGCGCAAGGTGCAGTGGATGCTCAAGGTTTCGTGGCGCCCGCTGAGTCTGGAGCGCCCGGTCGGCGAGGACGATGACAACGAACTGGGGAGTTTTATTGAGGATGAGACGACATTTACGCCGACGCAGAGTGCTTATCAACATCTGCTCAGTGAAAAGATCGAAGAGATGCTGATCACGTTGAGCCCGCGTGAGACGCGTATCCTGCGGCTCCGTTTCGGACTCATCAACGGGCGCAGTTACACGCTCGAAGAGGTCGGCCAGAAATTCGGGCTCACGCGGGAGCGCATCCGCCAGATCGAGGGCAAGGCGCTGCGCCGGCTGCGCCATCCCTGCCGCAGCCGCCAGTTGCGGGATTATCTGGGGTAGACGAGTTGCAAGGGACGAGATTGTACTGACTATGCTTGAGGTATTGGGCATGGAGGCGAGTATGAACCTACGAGAGATTCTGATTGACATTCACGCGCTCGAAGAGGATCTGCTGTCTTTCGAACGCAAATATGGCATCCGCTCGGAAACTCTCTACGCAGCATACGTTAGCGGCGAGGAGCCAGAGGATGACAGTTGGGTATTGGATTTCGGGGAATGGGCCAGCGTTTATCGAACATGGCTCGCCCGCCAAGCCGAGTACCGCAATGAGGTTCAGCGAATACAACAAAGCACACCACACCTGACAGGTTTGACAGGGATGATCCACGTAGCCACCGCAACAGAGTTATATGAACAACCCACTGCGCACTTCAGAGGACTATGAACTGTTCCTGTACACCCTTGCAGATCAGTTCCCGTCAGTACGCTGTTCTACGGTAACTTTCGTTCGGCGGGGCGCATCACTAGCGCGGGTTGCAGGCGAACTATACTTTGATCACGAAATACGGTTGGTCGTTCGTGAGCGAGTCTTGTACCGTCGTCTGCCTGCGGTCATAGACGAATACGGCTACCAAGTTTGGCAGGGCGACGACAAGTTGTGCTGGTACGATCCTCAACCGCATCCAAACGATCCGACTCTACAAAGCACACACCCTCACCACAAGCATATCCCTCCAAACATCAAACACAACCGCATCCCTGCGCCAGAGATGAGTTTCACTCGACCTAATCTGCCGGCGCTCATTCGGGAGATTGAGACCCTCATCGAACAGATGGAAATCGAAGCCGGATCGAAACACGATTGACTGCACCAAACACTTTCCAGACGGTTGGCCTGCGATGAGACTGAACGACTTGCTCGACACACTGCCCACCGTCCTGGGCCAAATCGGCGGTGACGTCGAAATACACAGCGTCACCGCCGATTCGCGCCGCGTGCGCCCCGGTGCTCTCTTTATCGCCGTGCCCGGCGTCAATGTAGACGGCCATCGTTTCATCGCCGAGGCGGTGAGTGAGGGCGCGGTAGCCGTCGTCGGCGAGCGGCCCCCACAAGAGTTGCCCGGCCTGCCCTGGGGTGCCTTCGCCTACGTCCGCGTCGCGTGCGCGCGGGAGGCCTGGGGCTGGCTGTGCGCCGCCTGGCACGATTTTCCCTCCCGCAAGATGACTCTCATTGGCGTCACCGGCACCGACGGCAAGACCACCACCGTCAATCTCACATACGCCATCTTGCGCGTCGCCGGGATCAACGCCGGCATGATCAGCACGCTGAATGCCCGCATCGGCGAGGAGGAGAACGATACCGGTCTTCACACCACCACCCCAGACCCACCCGACGTGCAAACATATCTGGCCCGCATGGTCGAGGCTGGGGCCACCCACGCTGTGCTGGAAATCACCTCCCACGGGCTGGCCCAGCACCGCGTGGCCGGCTGCGACTTTGACGTGGTCGCCGTGACGAACGTCACCCACGAGCACTTGGATTTCCACGGCACACTTTCGGCTTACCAGCAGGCCAAGGCCAGCCTCTTTGAGGGACTGACGCGCTCTTTCCGCAAGCCGGGAGTGGACAAGGTGGCAGTCCTCAACCGGGACGATGATTCGTTCCGCTACTTGAGCCCTATCCCCGCCGACCGGCAGGTCATTTATTCCCTCTCTGCCTCAACCGATGTGACTGCCAGTGACGTGCACTTTGCTCCCGACTGCACCCATTTCACTCTTCATACACCTGCCGGCGAGATGCCCATTGAGACGGCGCTGGTGGGCGCTTTCAACGTCGGCAACGTCCTGGCGGCGGCATCCGTCGCCGTGGCGCTGGACCTCTCGCCGGAGGCCATCGCCGCCGGGGTCGCGGCAGTGCCGGAGGTGCCGGGGCGGATGGAGCGCATCGAGGAGGGGCAGGATTTTCTGACTATCGTGGACTTTGCCCACACGCCCAATGCGCTCCAACGGGCGCTGGAGACGGCGCGGACGATGGCGGACGACGGTGGCCGCGTTATCGTCGTCTTTGGCTGTGCGGGGTTGCGCGACCGGGAGAAGCGCACGATGATGGGCCGCATCGCCGGGAAGTTGGCCGATTTGGTGATCATCACCGCCGAGGACCCTCGCACCGAGAGCCTGGAAGAGATTATGGCCGAGAGCGCCGCCGCGGCCACGGCGGCGGGCAAGCGCGCAGGGATGAACCTGTGGCGCGTGCCCGACCGGGGGGAGGCGTTACGCTTCGCCTGCCACGAAGCGCGAAAGGGTGACGTGGTCATCGCCTGTGGCAAGGGACACGAGCAAAGTATGTGCTTCGGCACGACCGAGTATCCCTGGGACGACCGGGAGGCGATGCGGCGGGCGTTGCGCGGGGAGACGCTGGATACGCTGCCAACAATGAATAATGGACAATGAAACAATGAACAATGAAGCAATAGGGCCGGGTGCGAAAACTGCCAGGGAAGGTCTTTTCTACACTGTGAGCCGGGGGCCGGTAGACAGCCCCACACTGGTACTGATACACGGGGCCGGGGGTTCGCGCCTGCACTGGCCGGGCGAACTGCGCCGCTTGCCCGGGGCCACGGTTTACACGCTCGACCTGCCGGGCCACGGGCGTTCGGAGGGGCAGGGGTGCGACACCATCGCGGGTTACGCGGAGGCCGTCGTCGAATTCCTCGACACCCTGGAGGTTGAACGAGCGATCATCGCCGGCCACTCGATGGGTGGCGCCATCGCCCAGACGTTGGCGCTAGACTCTCCCGACCGCGTGGCCGGGCTGGTGCTGGTGGCGACCGGGGCGCGGCTGCGCGTGGCTCCCGCCATCCTGGAGGGGATACGCAGCGATTTCGAGGGGAGCGTGGAACTCGTCACCCGCTTTGCCTGGTCGCCAGAGGCCCCTCCGGCGCTGACCGAACTGGGGCGACAGGCGCTTCTGGAAACCGGCCCCGATGTGCTCTTGAGCGACTTTAGCGCCTGCGACCACTTTGACGTGATCGGTCGGATGGGAGAGATTGAGGTGCCCACGCTGGTCATCACAGGCACAGCAGACCAACTCACCCCACCCAGGTACGCCCGTTTCCTGGCCGAGCACATCCCCGACGCACGATTGGTGCTGGTCGAGGGGGCGGGACACATGGTGATGCTGGAGCGACCAGCGCAGGTGGCAAAGACGGTGCGGGAATCAAGTCCTCATCTGGACGCAGGGTGCTCGCCGGCTCGCCGACTCGCCGGCTCGCTTTAACGGCGCTCTATCTCCGCTATTCTGGCAAACAGATTGAGAAATTCCTCGTCACTCTTGGTACTTCTGAGAACGCGCAGCAATTCCTGCATCGCCTGCCCAACGCTGTAGCCGGACGACTTGGAGTCCAGGAAGCGTTGCCGCATCAGCCACACCTTTTGCAGCGTGTTTTCGTCGAGCAGCAATTCCTCCCGCCGCGTGCCAGAGCGCTCAATGTCGAAAGCAGGAAAGATGCGCCGCTCCTGCAACTTGCGGCTCAGGTGGAGTTCCATGTTGCCGGTGCCCTTGAACTCTTCGTAGATCATGTCGTCCATCCGGCTGCCGGTGTCAATCAGGCAGGTGGCGATGACGGTGAGACTGCCCCCCTCCTCAATGTTACGCGCCGCGCCGAAAAAGTGCTTGGGCGGATAAAGCGCGGCCGGGTCGAGCCCACCGGAGAGGGTGCGCCCGCTGGGCTGCACTACCAGGTTGTAGGCGCGTGAAAGGCGGGTGATGCTGTCGAGGAGGATGACGACGTCCCGTTTTCCCTCCACCAGCCGCTTGGCCCGCGCCAGCGCCATCTCGGCCACCTTGGCGTGACTTTTTACCGGCTCGTCAAAGGTCGAACTGATGACCTCGGCATCCACCGAGCGGTCCATATCGGTGACTTCCTCGGGCCGCTCGCCGATGAGCGCGACCATCAAATGCGCCTCGGGGTGATTGGCCGAGATGCCGTTGGCGACGTGCTTGAGCACCATGGTCTTGCCGGCCTTGGGCGGCGATACGATGAGCCCCCGTTGGCCTTTCCCAATCGGCGCAACCATGCTCAGTAACCGCGTCGTCAGATTATCGGGTGTGGTCTCTAGTATGAACCGCTCATCGGGAAAGATCGGCGTCAGCGACTCGAACCGGGGTCGTTTTTTGGCCGCCTCCGGATCCACCCCATTCACGGCCTCGACGCGCAAAAGTGAAAAGTACTTTTCATTCTCCTTCGGCGGCCGCACTTGCCCAATCACCATGTCACCGGTGCGTAGCCCGAAACGACGAATCTGAGACTGAGAGACGTACACGTCATCGCGCCCCGGCTTGTAGTGGTCGCAGCGCAAGTAGCCTTTGCTTTCGTCCACAATGTCCAGCACGCCGCCGCCGAACATCAGTCCCTCGCGCTCCGCCTTGGCCCGCAACAGTCGCAGGACGAGATCCTCTTTCTTGAGCCGGCTATAACGGGAAATCTCCCACTCTTTGGCCAATTCGCGTAACTCGGCCAGCCTTTTGGTTTCCAGAACAGCAATGTCCATTTCGCTCACGATTTCTCTCCAATCATTGTTCGTCGCGGCCAGAGATGAACTCTTCCGCTTTTTCTACCAATTCCCGATTACCAATAAAGAGCGGGATACGCTGGTGCAGACTTTGGGGCTGCACATCCAGAATGTTGCGATGCCCGTCCGAAGCGTACCCTCCGGCCTGTTCGGCGATAAAGGCCAGCGGGATGGCTTCGTAGACCAGGCGTAATTTGCCGCCGGGCTTCCTGACGTCGGCAGGGTAATAGTAAACTCCCCCCTCCAACAAGTTGCGATGAAAATCGGCCACCAGAGAGCCGATGTAGCGGCCCGAAAGCGACTCACGGGGGTCTTCTCGATCCATTCCCAGCAACCAGTGGGTGAACTGTACCATCCCCTCACTCCAGTACTGCTCATAAGCCTGGTTGACGCTATAGTACTTTGGCCTGGCAGGTATGCGAATGTCGGGATGGGAGAGTAGAAATTCCCCCACACCGGGATCGAGCGTGAAACCGTGCACTCCCTGTCCGGTCGAATAGACCATCATCGTGCTCGACCCGTAGATGATGTAGCCAGCGGCGACGAGATTGCGCCCTTTCTGCAAGCAATCCTCCACTGTGCCGGGGCCATGCTCGCTTTTGCGCCGGTAGACGCCAAAGATGGTGCCGATACTCACGTTGACGTCCACGTTCGACGAACCATCCAGTGGGTCGAAAACCAACACGTACTTGCCGATACCGTACCCTTCCGGGATAGGGATGATGTCCTCATCCTCCTCCGAGGCCATCACCGCCAGGCGTCCGGTGTAACTGTTCATCCGGATCATGGTCTGATCGGCAAAGACGTCCAGTTTCATTTGCTGCTCGCCCTGGACGTTCATCTTGCCGGCCAATCCCAGAATCTCGACCAGGCCGGCGCGGGTGGTCTCGTGGGCGATGATCTTGGCCACCAGAGCGATGTCGTACAGCAGGCTGGAAAAGACGCCGGTCGCCTGCGGATACTTGCGCTGCTGTTCAATGATGTGCCGCTCGATGGTGATGATTTGCTCGCTCATTTCATCTCCCTGCTGCGTGCTCAGTCCAGATACCATACCCAGCGGGTGCCGCGCATCTCTCGGATGATGTCGGTGGTCGAAAGGATACCCAGCGGCTTGCCCCCCTGGCCCACCACCAGCAGGCGATGAATGTGGCTCTCTAGCAATTTTTTGGCCGCTTCCTCGACGGTAGCGTCCTCAGAGATGCTGACGACGTCGCCCGTCATCGCATCGCGGGCATAAACGGCCGTCAGATCCTCCCCGTAATGGGCGATGGCGTCGGTGTGCGATATCACACCCACCGGTGGCTCCCCTTCGCGCTCGGCGACCATGATGGCGTGGATCTCGGTGTCGGCCATCACCCGTACCATCTCCTGCAGCGGGGTGTCCGGTTTGCAAAAGATGACGCCCTTGTGATAAATGTCACGTACC
>Ga0136651_10001937_pt1 | contig 11366 bp, 9 predicted proteins | sample Mar14236cmmetaG_FD_94867 | JGI IMG/M metagenome (GOLD analysis project Ga0136651, IMG submission 94867) | Marine hydrothermal vent microbial communities from Guaymas Basin, Gulf of California to study Microbial Dark Matter (Phase II) - Marker... ...
ATCCACTATTGCCGGGATGGGCATGGTCATGGAGGACATGATGATGGGTGTAGCGAGATCAACGCCTAAAACAGAGCCGGCGGTCTCGGCCTCCACCCCGTCAATACACCTCTGCCTGATGGTGTATTGGTCAAGGACGCTGCGGTTGTTGGAGAGGACAAACTCCGTCTCCACCCCGTCTAACAGCCAGCCGATGTCACGGGTTCTGATTTCAGCCTCACCCTTTTGGTAGATCTCCGTCAATTCCATCTTCCTCTCCTCCACACTCACATATGGCAGGTCCAATGCCCGATCCCTGCCGGGGTTAACTACCTGTCAAACATCTTCCTGTACCGGCCGTAACCCTCCCGTTCAAGATCTTCCTTCCTGATAAAGCGGAGGGAGGCGGAGTTTATGCAGTAGCGGAGGCCCGTGGGTGGAGGCCCGTCAGGGAACAGGTGCCCGAGATGAGAATCTCCGTGCCTGCTGCGAACCTCCGTTCTCCTCATGAAGAGGCTCTTATCCTCCTTCTCGACGATATTTCCCGGGTCAAGGGGCTTTGTGAAGCTGGGCCATCCCGTGCCGGAGTCATACTTGTCCATGGAGCTAAAAAGGGGCTCCCCTGAGACGATATCCACGTAGATCCCCTCCTCCTTGTTGTCCCAGTATTCATTGGCAAAGGGCTGTTCCGTGGCATCTTCCCGGGTCACTCTGTACTGCAGGGGGGTCAGTTTCTTTCTCAGTTCCTCTTCAGACGGTTTCTTGCGTGTCCTGTTATGATCCCTGGATTCTTCAGGGAGAATTTTCCCCTTCCATACCTCTGTCAAGTACCGATCACGACCGGAGCCGCGTCTGTACTGCTTATATCCCATGGAATTTTTTCTGTAGTAGTCCTGGTGATAGTCTTCGGCCGGGTAGAATGTGGAGGCCTTCCTGATGTCCGTGACAATGGGCCTATGGTATATGCCGGAGCTTTCAAGTTCGGCCTTTGCCTTTTGCGCCAGGATCCTCTGCCCTTCGTTGTGGTAGAAAATCATTGTCCTGTACTGTGAGCCCCTGTCCACAAATTGCCCACCGGGATCCGTAGGATCGATCTGCCTCCAGAAAACCTCAAGGAGCTCCCCATAGCCTGTCCTGGAAGGGTCAAAAGTCACCTGGACCGCCTCCACATGCCCGGTCCGTCCACTTGAAACTTCCTCATATGTCGGGTCCTTTTCATGTCCGCCCGTATAACCTGATATAACATCCACCACCCCTTCAAGTTCCTCAAAGGGATGCTCCATGCACCAGAAACAGCCTCCGGCAAAGGTGGCCTTTTCAAGGCCTGTCCCTGCATCAGCATGCCCCTGCATCAGGACAACGGCGGGCAACAGAAAGATGAATTGACTGTTTATTTCAAATATGTTGAACCCCCTTTTACTTAACCCGCCAGGCCGGAAAAGTGTCTATTTATCCCGCTTGTATAGAGTTCCAGATAAAGATTTTGGACTGCGTTATCGGTCGGAATCGTCGACGACGTACGAGGGGTACGACTTACTCCGATTCCTCCCTCTGGCCTTGCCAAAATCATTATCTGGAACTCTATAGCAGGGCGATGAGTCCCGCATAGGCGGGATGACCAAAAAGCCTGAACTTATGGAGATACCGGTATATTTATGACTCCAAAATATCAAATAAGGAACACAACCGGGAATCGGGCTAATCACGAAGACGCGCGTATAGCTCACGGCTGAATAAGAGAAATTCACTTGCTTCCCTTTTCCTAGGCCTGAGCAGATCAACAGAAATGTCGTCGCGGATACGTCCAGGGTCCTTACCCATGACAAGGATTCTGTCCGCCAGGGTGATCGCTTCATTCACGTCGTGCGTCACAAAAAGGACCGTGTGAGACAATTTTTCCCAAAGCGAGAGGAGGAGGTTTTGCATTTCTTCACGTGTCTGAGCATCGAGAGAGGCAAAGGGTTCGTCCATGAGAAGCACCTTGGGCTTAAGGATGAGGACCCTTGCCAGGGCCACCCGTTGTTTCATGCCACCTGAGATCTCCCGTGGGAGGTAGTCCCTGAACTCGCTTAAGCCCACAAGGGAAAGAAAACGTTCTATTTCCTCCTCAGAGGCCTTTTTTTCCGTTGTGCGGCCCTTTAAACCAAAGGCGATGTTTTCCTTTACCGTGAGCCATGGAAAGAGCGTATCCTCTTGGAACACCACGCAGCGGTCAGGCCCCGGTTTTGATACTCCTTTGCCATTTAGAAGGATGGCTCCCGAACTCGGGGCTATAAAACCACCCAATATGTTCAAGAGCGTGGATTTGCCGCAACCGCTGCGGCCGAAGATACAGATCATCTCTCCGCCCTTTACACTGAAGTCGATTTCATCCAAAACGGTGACAAAGGCATTATTGATATTAAAGACCTTCCTCAGATTTCTGATTTCAAGGATTGTCTCCCTTGGTTCGGGTTGAAACCTGGATATGGCTTTTAGTTTAGGTTTCACGTCATCCTTCTGGCGCTCTTAAAACAGACCCTGAGTGATGTCTTCAGGAGTTGATCGCCCACTCTCCCTATTACTGCAATAATAATGATTCCCAGCACGATGATGTCTATACGTCCCAACATACGGGCATCCATAATGAGCGCTCCAAGGCCATTGGGAACCCCTGTCAGTTCACCCAGAACAAGGTAAGCCCACGAGATACCGAGGCCCAGGCGCAGTCCGGTCATGATGTGAGGCATGGCCCCGGGGAGCAGTATGGCAAAGGTTCCCCGCAATCTTTTCACGCCCATCATTGCTCCTGCCTGGAGGAGAAGGGGATTGATCTGCCTAGCGCCTGCCGCGGCATTGAGGTAGATGGGAAAAAAGGCGGCCAGGGCCACCAAAAATACCGTTGTCTTGATACCGATCCCAAACCAGATCATGGCCAACGGGAGCCAGCTAATGCCGGGAACCGCTCTCAAGCCGTTAATGGTCGTGCCCATGAGCCTCTGCACCACGGATATCCGCCCTGATATGATCCCCAAAGGCAGCCCCAGGATTACGGCGAGTGCAAAGCCCATTGCAACCCTCATGAGGCTTGCCACTGCATCGTCCAGGAACCGGCCTGCGTATGGCGCTTCGCCCGGGTTACCGAGGATATAGTTGTAACTGGTTTTTCCGATTTCCGCGGGATGCGGCATCAGGTATGTGGGGATCATCCCTGTTTCACTGACCATAAACCACAAAAGAATAAATCCCAGCGGGATGATCCAGGGCAGTATTCGAAATGCCGAACGCGGGGTTTGAAATTCGGAATTATCCGTTTGAACGGTTCTCTTTTTCATCAGTTGGAACTTTGCTTTTCAGTCGTCCGGTTCTGGCCTTCCTTCACCTTCCTCACAAAAGAGAGATCAAAAAGCTTTTCATAATCGGGCTGCTTTTCTATAACCCCCAGGGCCTGCATCCGCTCCCCCAGTGCCCTGGTCTTCCGAACAAATGATTCATCCATCTCCCAGGCCAGTTCCATGTTGGGAGCAGCCTCTTGAAGGATGTCCGGCGGAGTTCCGAATGTTGACGCCTTTTTAAGCCATTCAGCCCTGTGGGAGTTCAGGTATTGTGTTGCCCTGGCGTGGGCCATAACAAGCTGATAAACAAGCCCGGGGTTTTTCTCAATGGTCTTCCGCTTTACTAACATCCCAGCATTTATGGTGCCAATGGACTCTCCAAAGTAGGGATAGGAGAGGATTTTTCCATAACCCTGGTGAACGGCAAGGGTTGGGAAAGGTTCTCCGGAAAGAAAGGCATCAATGCCGCCTCGGGCCAACGCCATTCCCATATCAAAAAAATCCACCCGGGTGAGACGAACATCCTTATCAGGTGACAGGCCGTTCCTTGTGAGGACTTCTCTCAGGAGTATCTCGTGCATGGTGCCGGGGACGTACCCGATTTTTTTCCCCCTAAGGTCCTTGATGGTTTTTACGGGGCCGTTTTTTTTCACTACCAGGGCCGAACACTTGTTACAGAGGGCCGCCACTAAGACCACAGGCTGTCCTCTGGATGCGGAGTGAATAGCATGGGCCAGGGTGGTGCCGCACATGTCCAGACTCCCTGCAAGCAGGGCCATTTTCTGGTCGGCAGGATTCGTAAACGAAAACACAGACACCTTCTGTCCCGGTGACGTGAATTTCTGATAATAAAAAGGCTGGATGGTCTGTGCCGTCTTCCACGTCCCTACCTTTGTTTCCCCTGCCCAGGAAGGAATAGCAATACTTGCAGTCAAAATAAAAACAAAGAAATAGCACAACAGAATCAAATGAGAACGAATTTTCATGTTTCTACCCCTATTCTTACACAGCATGCTGTGTTGACATACGCTTCCCGTTCGTTTTCATTGCAAAACAGTTGGAGGAAAACCCCGGATCCCAACCTGTTTCTCTGTGCATTCTTCGTGCATCAAGGATACCTGAGCCCCTGCTCTTGCCGGTATCCGGCTGATTATCTCTCGGGCTCGAGCCCACCTCCGGGAACAACAGGTTTGCTCCTGCGATGAGTGAAAGGCTGTTCGGCTCATGGGTGCAGTGGGCCTTCGGCACATCTGCCATGACCAGGCGGCTCACAGCCACCATGCGGGCCAGTTCCAGCTCGCTCACCATGCCGAGATGTTCCATGGGAGAACCAGGGAAATTAATTCGCCGCATCACCCCGCTGTATGTCGCTCCGTACATTTTTGCCAGAAGCATCAGGTCTACAATCTCCTCCGGTGCATGTTCCGGCCCAACCGGTTCTACGCAGTTCATCCAGAGAAGCCCGACATCCTTCAACACTTCAATGGTGTGTATCCTCTTGTCGCGCTTAAAAGGGGTGTCTCTTCCTTCACCCAGACGGAGAGCGTGATAGGCCCCCACAAACCCGGCATCAAGGAGCTTCTCCCCCTCCCGGTGGTTAATGTCTCTCGTGTTCGCCACCAGGGGTGTTGAAACGGCGTTTTTTAATAATTCCCCCACTTCCAGCAGCCGTTCAAAGGAGTAGGTGCCAGTGGTCATCAGGTTCAATGCATCGGCCCCACCTGACTCAGCCAACCCGGCCCATCTCAGGATTTCATCATCACGGAACTCAACCTTTTCCTTGAATATATCTGCCTTAACCGTAAGGGAACAGAAGCTGCAGTTAAAGGGGCAGGCTTCCACATTGATGCCTATATGGAAATGATTTTCTCCTTTTCCATTAAACTGTTCCCTGGAGAGCCTGTCGGCTGTGTGCATCAGGGCACTGACTTCTGGTGAATGGACGTCAAGCTGCATCAGGGCCAGGGCATCGTCTCGATCGATTCCCTGGTTATCACCGCCTTTTCTAAGAATATCTGCAATATTGTGTGCGATCTTCCAACTCATAGATACCACATCCCTTACTTCTTTAGATCACCCACAGCCTTTGGTCCCCATGTCCCGGACTCGTAGGGGAAAAGGATTTCAGCGCGATCAACACAAGTTTCGCATCCCTTCAAAACGGGGGTCAGAAAGGCCCAGCAGAGTTCCACCCCGTCCTGCCGCCAGAACAGCATATGATCCCCCAACATAACATCTAAGAGAACCTTTTCGTAGGCATCCGGCAAAGGACCTGTATGGTCCTGGTTATAATTAAAATCCATTGTCACCGGTCTTAAACAGACCCTGGGCCCTGGGTTTTTTGTCTGAAAGGTGATGGAGATCTTTTCATCCGGGTAGATGCCCAGTATCAGTCGGTTGGGGGTGATCTGCTCTCCGAGGGTCTGGCGAAACATGGAGTGGGGGACCTCTTTGAAGCGGATAACTATTTCGGTACGTTTTTCGGCCAGCCTTTTTCCCGATGTGAGGAAGAAGGGCACACCCTGCCAGCGCCAGTTGTCCATAAAGATCTTCATGGTGGCAAAGGTGGGTGTCAAGGACTGGGGATCGACGCCCTGCTCGTCCCTGTAGGCAGGGACCCTTTTCCCCTCAACGGTCCCTGCTCCGTACTGGCCAAGCACCAGGTGATCCTGAAGACGGCTGATGGGAAATGGCCTTATGGCCCTGTATACCTTGACCTTTTCGTCCCGTACTCTGTCGGCCTCAAACTGGGAAGGGGGGTCCATGGCGGTCAGGGCCAGGAGCTGCATCATGTGGTTCTGAAACATATCCCTCAAGACCCCCGCCTGTTCGTAGTATCCAGCCCTATGTTCCACGCCGAGGGTTTCAGCAGCGGTTATGCTTACGCTATCAATGTATCTCCTGTTCCAGAGTGGTTCAAATATGGCGTTGGCAAAACGGAACATGAGGATGTTCTGGACGGTTTCCTTGGCCAGGTAATGATCGATCCTGAATATCTGATGCTCCTTGAAGTGCTTGTGCAGGGACCGGTCCAGATCAATGGCCGTGTCCAGATCACGACCGAAAGGTTTTTCTACGACTATTCTTGCCCAACCGTTTCCCTCTCGGTTTTCTGTTGATAAACCGGCCTTGCCAATCATCTCGGCGGCTGATTTATAGAGAGAGGGTGGTATGGCGAGATAAAAGACCCTGTTCCATTCAGTGCCGTGTTTTTTGTTCAGCTCCTTGAGAGAGTCGGCCAATGATTGGAAAGAAGCGAGCTCACCATAGTCAACCCTCCGATAGTAGAGCGATCGGGAAAAGATCTGCCATTTCCTGTCATCCAGGATTCCCGCAGTCTTCAAGGCATTCCGCATCTTCTCTCTGAACTCCCGGTCGCTCAGCCTGGTGCGGGCGCATCCTACAACAAGAAAGGAGTCGGACAGACCATTGTTGAGGTATAGACTAAAGAGGGCCGGGACGATCTTTCTCGCGGTCAGATCGCCCGAGGCGCCCACGATAACAATCATACCCGGGTCCGCAATCCCTTCCATGAGGCAGGACTCAGAGGAGATATCCGGGTCTGGGGACTTAGGCCCTACTACCGCAGGGCTGTTTCTTTTTGCCATCGTGTCAGTATTGTCCATAAGGATATTCTTCCATGAGAAAGCCATGCACGGGTGAACATCACAGGTGTTGGTAAACGATATCGTTCACTCCATAGGTCTTTATTTACACCTGCCCCGAACCCTTTGGTTCACCTTCGTATTAGGAGCCATTATTTATTTGCAACTACCGTATGGCCTCCGAACTCCCTTCGAAGGGCCGCCACGACCTTATCTGAAAATGAGTCCCGTACCTGAGAGCGAAACCTGCGCATGAGAGACAGGGCGATCACCGGCGCTGAGACGCCCGTGTCTATTGCCTGCTGAACGGTCCACCTTCCTTCTCCCGAGTCATCCACGTAGCCTCTGATATCAGACAGGTCCCTATCCTTTCCAAAGGCCGACTCCATAAGCTCCAAGAGCCATGAGCGCACCACGCTCCCCTGGTTCCATAGATGTGAGATGGCGCCGTAGTCCAGAGATTCAGCGTAAGGGGATGAGTCCAGGATGTCGAACCCTTCCCCGTAGGCCTGCATCATACCGTACTCAATGCCGTTATGGACCATCTTTACAAAATGTCCTGCGCCCACCTCACCGCAGTAAAGATAGCCCTCTTCAGGGGCCAGGGCTTTCAATGTGGGCTCCAGATACTGATAGGTCGCTCTTTCCCCCCCTATCATCAGACAGTAGCCCACCTTCAGGCCCCAAATGCCTCCGCTGACACCCGCGTCCACAAACCTGATCTCTCTTTCCGCCAGGAAATCGGCACGCCGGATATCGTCCTTATAGTAGGTATTACCCCCGTCAATGACAATGTCACCCGGAGACAGGATCTCTCTGAGTCGGACAATATGGTCATCCACACTGGGGCCTGCGGGGAGCATGATCCAGGTGATGCGCGGCGGAGAAAGATTCTCAACTACCTCGGTGAGTGAATAGGCCCCAAGGGCGCCCTCCTTTACCATCCGATCGGTTTTGTCGGATGTTCGATTGTAGGCCACCACCCGGTGCCCTCCCTGCAGAAGGCGCTTCGCCATATTCATACCCATACGCCCGAGGCCTATCATGGCTATCTCCATCTTTTCTCCTTCCTTGAAAATTTTTCGACCTGTGCGGTTACCTTTAGTCCGTGGGGGCCTCCCGCCACGGGCGGGATAGATCCCCTATCCACAATTGCTGAAGTCAAACCGCACAGTCCGAAATTCTTCAGTGGTTCAAATTCCAGTCGTAAAAAAGGTACTCCATCTCAATGGTGTCCATATGCGCTTTTAGATACGCTGCCTTTTCATCCTGATCCAGGTAAGGGCTCAGGAACCGGAAAATATCACGTTTGTGACCAAAATCCCTCTTATACCAGTTGAATATCTCGGACAGGAGGATCTTATTTTTTTCGGGTAGTATGACTACCTCTGAACTGTTGATGAAGTTCCTCGTGGCGGCATCAAGCTGCTCATCAATGGCATCGGCCTCATAGAAGCGGATGGGGGCACAGGAGCGCGACCCACACACCAGGGCAAAGTGTATCCTCCTGTCCATTGGCTCCACCATGTGGGCGGCACGGGGGTCCCTCCCCTTGAAAACCGCAGTCGTCCGGTACGGGGGCCGGGCGTTGGAACGGAGGATACCGTGCTCAATATCATCAGGGGTAAAGGTGTAGCCCCCTATGTTGTAGCCAATGTGGGTAAAGAAATTGCTGATTTCCCTCACAGACGAGTTGAGTCCCAGTTCCACAACACCCTGGACAACAAGGGTGTTGTAGAGGTTGATCCAGAAGGCCAGCTTTTCCTCCCTGGTCACAAGGCTTTCGAGGTCAAACACCTTGAGATGGGCTGCAGACTCAAGATAGGAGCCATACTCCCGGGACCTTTTCATGGCCTCATAATCCACCCGTCCACGATCCACACTGTAAAACAGGCCCTTAAGCTCACCGATTGAAGACATAAGCTTTGGAGCCAGATCCTTAACGGGCTCAGGGATCACTCCGGGGATCTGATTGAGGGTTTTCACCTCTCTCAACCTGCGGGATTTTCTCCGCCCCAGCCAGTTCAGGGCCTGCCTGTCCTCGTCGTAGTACTCGAAAACCAGGTCGATGAAAAGGGAGGCAGTCCAGCTGAAACTGTCCGAACCGTAACCCTTTCCCGTAATGGAGTCAAAGTATTCGTGGAACCCGAACCGTGCCGGAAGCTGGATCATGTCCTTTTTCATGGCGTCTGATTTTTCCCGGTACCCGTAGCTCTTGAGCCCCTGGGAAAGCATCCAGTTGATGTTGATCCAAACCGGTCCCCGCCAGTAGTTCTTGGGGTCGAATTCGTCCCGGGCCATGTCATAGTTGGGGATGGTGAAACAGTTTCCCTGATGCAGGGCGCAGAAAGATACGGAGTTCAGGCGTTGGTACAACAGCCGGGCCTGGTCCTGATCGGCGGCCACGGCGAATAGGGGCATGAAGCTGGCCGCCGTAGCCGTGGGAAGCTGCTCTTCCGTGATCAGGTCGATGGGATCGAACTGCCCCCGTTCAGGGGACCACATCCTTTCCCTTATGGACCGGGATGCCCGGGCCAGCCACTCCTCCACCTCACCCACGTCCTGGTGAACGATCTTGCCCATCTCAACCAGATCCCTGTTGGCCCTGCACAGGATCGAGTTAAACAATACGTCCTGGACCAGAAAGGGACACTGATGGTAGATCTCTTCTTCATGGTACTGGTTTTTCCTGAAGAGATCCACCAGATAGACATAACGGTCGTAGTCCTGGTCGGTGGGGCGTTGTTCCGCAGGCACACCGTGGGCCAGGTCCTTACGTTCGTAGGGCGGCAATTTGGTCTTGTCAACATGTATATTTTTCAGGGGACGGTCCCAGTTCGGTGAGTTGTCCAGGCCCGATTCCCATGGATGCCGGATATATACGAGTCCCGTTCCTTCAGGATCACGGTGAAGGTACAGGTAGCGGTGAGAGGCCATTAATTTAGGGTACATATCTTTCAGAAAGTCATGGGCCCTCCGCCTGTTTTTAGCATGCTGGTATATGTGCAGGCATGCGGTTGCGTGAAGGGGCGGCATGGTGATCCCGCTTGTGAGCCTGCCGCCCGGCACCTGCCAGAAATCCGGTTCAGGAAAATAGTTTCCCAGGGCCTTAGGGTTGAAAACTATCTGGGGGACCATGCCGTTTTCCCACTGGTGCCTGAAAAGTGATGCGATCTCCCCCATGGCCCGATCCTCATTATAGTGGGCGTACCCTATGGCAATAAACCCCGCATCCCAGTTCCACTGGTGAGGATAAAGGCCCGGGGAGGGCCTTGTGTATCGGCCGGTCCAGTTCCCGTCCAATATCTTCCGGGCCTCTTTCACATAGCCCTTGAACCCTTTTGTGGAGAAAAATTCAAACATATTTTAACCCGGCTGAGCCGGGAACCACCTATTCCCCTTTCACCTTCTTTATGATCTTCGGGATAAAGAACGAAAAGATGAAAAGTCCGATGGAAAAAAAGACCTTGAAGGATAAGAACTCTCCCCAATTGCCGGACGCCCACACCTCTTTGAGCGTCCCTATAAAAAAGGTGAAGATAAAGGTCCCCACTACAATGCCCAGGGCCGTACCGAAAAAATAATCCTTAAAACCCACCTTGGTGAGTCCCATGCCGAAGTTCATGGGCGTGAAGGGGAAATAGACCAGCCGCAGGTAGAGTACCGTGGCAAAACCGTTTCGCTCTATGCCGTCGTCATATTTCTTTAACCTGTCACCGATAAGCGAGGCGGCAAATTCCCTCCCCAGGGTCCGTCCGATGAAGAAGGCGGCGCTTGCCCCGAGCATGGCCCCGATCCACACGTACAGAAAACCCCAGTAGGCCCCGAAAACGGCGGCCCCAAGTCCGGTAAGTAATGTTCCGGGCAAGAACAGGCATACCCCAATGGCGTAAATCAACATATAGAGGACCGGGGCCCAGTGCCCTGCGGTTTCGAGGAAATTACCCAAGGCTTCCGCTGTGAGATAATTCTTAATGGGTGTAAAACGGATCAAGGAAATGGCCAGAACAACAAAGGCAACGAGAATGCCGACCTTTATCAGGGCCCTGCCACGGGTGCCTTCAGGTTGTTTGGATTCAGCATCCATAATATTTTGGGCGTAAGACCAAAGAAGCGCTAAGTTGTTTTATAAACATTCACAGGTTACATTTATGCTGAGCAGGATTGCTCTTAAAGATGAACGTCCAAAATCGAAAAAAAAGGCAATGTCCAACTTCGAATGACAACTTCTTTTAATCTGTTTTAAACTCGTCACAGTTCTGAAACTTACTTCGCCTTGTTTATCCCTCCTACCGGAGGGAAACTAATGGAATAGTGTAACGTAGAAGATCCCGTCTTAACTGCGATAGGATATTGAGTTTTTAAGCAGCTTTTCTTCAAGATGATACGCTTGCTTCGTGATCCCTTTTTCTCATTCGATATTCGATGGTCATTTTTTCTCGCGTTAAACATTCGATGTTGGACGTTC
>Ga0136651_10001939_pt1 | contig 11360 bp, 10 predicted proteins | sample Mar14236cmmetaG_FD_94867 | JGI IMG/M metagenome (GOLD analysis project Ga0136651, IMG submission 94867) | Marine hydrothermal vent microbial communities from Guaymas Basin, Gulf of California to study Microbial Dark Matter (Phase II) - Marker... ...
ATCACACTCAAGAAAATACCATGCCTCATTTTTGCCCCACGGTTCGTTCTCATTTTTTATGGCGTATTCGTCATTGGGATGAACTTGTATCGAAAGCCATCTTTTAGCTTTTAGTAACTTTATAAGCAATGGAAATCTTGGAATATTTTTACCAAATATTTTTTGTGTGAGCTCTTTTATTTCAACTTCCTCTTCTCCGTTCTTTAAGAGTTTGGTTTCATAATCTGGGTATCCAGAAAGTATCCATATCTCACCAATTGGTTCATCTTTGTCACAGTTGAACAATTTCTTTAAATCCTCGTGTCCCCAAATTCGCTCAACGCATATTGGAATTGACAAGTAGTACAACTCTCTCACCTCTTCAAAATCAATTTATGATCTCAAAAGCACTTGGAAGGTTCATCTTCATTGTATCGGCGATCAAAAGTGGTATATTTGACAATCTATGGAATCCTCTGAATTTTTCAGAACCAGGGCCATAAGAGAGGATGAACGTCATATTTGGAATGATTGAATCGTTCATCCAATTTATTCCTTGAAGATTTTCGTTTTCATCTTCTATGATGTTCTTTAAATCAAAGAGAGAAGTTATGCACGGAGCACCAACCTCATAAGGTGAGACGATCACTAACAGGGTATCTTCGTTGGCCTCACAGAATGCTAATGTTTTTTTCACAATTGAATTCAGTTCTTTGAAAGCATTCAAAAGTGATGAAATGTCATTTTTGAATGATGATTCCTCGATTTCTTTGTACACCACCACCAAAACGAATCCCTCAGAATTACGTTTGAGAACCTCGAAAGATTTGTCTATCATTTCACTTATAGCTACAGAACCATTTTGTGGATAGAGTCCTAACAGTTTTTTTATTCTCCACGGTTCCATTCTCAAAAGTTCATCTTCTGATCTTATCAAAGTGAAATCAGGACTCAGCTTCGGTTTAATACCTTGAAATACCTCATCATCTATTTTACCTAAGACCACATCTGGACCCTTTTCTAAAAATTTCAAAAACGTGTTTTGAGGATCACTCAAACTTTTTGTATGAGCGTAGAAACTTGCAATTAAAGGGTCCAGAAGTCCAGAGTCAGTTACTAAACCAATGGACTTTCCCTGAATCAAGGCAGATTCCAGTATATTGTTGACTGGGTGTCCCAAGCTATCTAAGCCCATAAAACCATTTAGAGTTTTGAATCCTGTGGCAAGAGCTGTTCCAGCAGCTGCTTGATCGGTTAAATAGGAGTTTGCAGAATTGGTCTCCACGAATCCAACGTTTTCGAACATGAACAGACTTGGTAATTTTAAGGAAACATATTTCATGAGAGTAAGATGTGAAAATCCCATTCCACTTGGTATCAAGTATATCAAATTCCTTGTTATTCCAAGAATGTTGATTGCTATTGTGATTAAAAGCGGGATGATCAAAATAGATTTTTTCACGTATAATCACGCCTTTCAATTCAAAATCTATCACATATATTTTACACTACAATGAACTGATGTATATAGTATAATTTATCCGGTTTGGAGGTGAAATTTTGAAATGTAAAATCTGTGGAAACAAAGCTGTAATAAAACTCAGAGCTCATAACATAGCTCTCTGTGAGAAAGATTACATAGCTTTTTTTGAAAAAAGAGTGCTGAAAACTATAAGAAAGTATAGGATGTTCGACAAAGATCATAAAATCTTAGTTGCGGTTTCCGGCGGGAAAGATAGTCTCTCTATATGGGAGCTGTTGCTCTCAAGGGGATTCAACGCAGTTGGATTGTACATCGACTTGGGAATAGAAAATTATTCAGAAGACTCAAAATCCAAGTGTATCAATTTTGCGAAAGATAAAAATGCTGAATTGGAAATCGCGAATGTAAAAGAATATTTCAATGGACTGTCTATACCGGAGATAGCCAGGTATGTTAGAAGAAAAACATGCAGTGTGTGTGGTTTGATAAAAAGATACATAATGAATCGCAGGGCTTTAGAGGGGGGGTATGATGTCCTTGTTACAGGTCACAATTTAGACGATGAAGTCTCCACATTGTTTGGTAATATGATTCACTGGCAGGTTGAGTATTTGGCAAGACAATTTCCTGTTCTCGAGAAAAATCATGACAAAATGGTGAAAAAGGTGAAACCCTTCGTTACCTCAACTGAACGAGAGGTTGCAGCTTACGCACTGATGAAGGGAATAGATTATATGGAGAAAGAATGTCCATTTTCAATTGGTGCAACTTCTCTTTTTTACAAAAGACTTCTAAATGAACTTGAAGAAAAACAACCTGGCAGTAAATTGAGGTTTTTAAATGGTTTTTACGAAAATTCAGGTATATTTCAAACATTCAGGAAAGAATTGAAACTTCGGGCTTGTGAAAGATGTGGATATCCAACCACAGAGACAGTGTGTTCGTTCTGCAGATTGAGAGAAAGGATTGGAAATATTGTTGAGAAAAGCGAAGATAGATTATGAACTCACGGTGTTGGTCGTTATTTTAACGATATTCGGTCTCTTCATACTGAAAAGTGCTGTTTATTCTGAAAACATAGAGGTCCTATTCAAAAAACAGATAATATGGGATTTGGTTGGCTTTTCACTGTTTATCCTGATTGTGTTTTTCAATTTCAATTCTCTGATTTCATATTTTCCAGCGCTGTATGTTTTTTCAGTGATAATGTTAATAGGCCTCTTTTTCTTTGGAGAAAGAATTTCTGGTGCGATAAGATGGTATAATTTTCCAGTCGGTTCATTTCAACCTTCCGAATTTGCGAAGATATCCACTATAGGTTTTTTGGGAATAATATTGAAGAATAAGGGCTTGAAGAATTTCATATTAAGTATGATAGTGATGGTTATCCCTGCGGCACTTGTAATCTTGGAACCGGATCTTGGAACTGCCATAGTCTTTTTCATCATCTGGTTTGTGATGATTTGGGTAGGGAATTTCAACAAGAAGTATATTATGGGTGTAATTTTGATTTTGAGTGTGATGATTCCTCTATTCTTTTTTTTCGGACTCAAGGATTATCAAAGAGCCCGAATTTTATCTTTTCTAAATCCGAATGCCTATAAATACAATGAAGCCTATCACTTGATACAGTCAATCAGAACAGTTGGCTCCGGTGGTTTAAGTGGTAGGGGATACATGAGAGGACCATCAAACCTATATGGTTATCTACCTGCAGATCATACAGATTTCATATTCGCCGTTCTCGCCGAAGAATTGGGATTTTTGGGAACAACATCTTTGATAATTCTCTATCTGCTCTTATATTTCAAAATATACAGAATATTTAAAAAAACAGTATTTGAGGAACAAAAATTGATAATTTCGGGGATTTTTGCAATGATTGCTATGCACTCTATTCAAAATATTGGGATGAATTTGGGGCTTTTGCCAATAACAGGACTTCCTTTGCCTTTTTTCACATACGGTGGAAGTTCGACTATATTCTTTTTCCTATCGCTTGGTTTAATCCACAACATATCGGTAAAATTGCAGTGAGGTTTGAACTCAGCCAGGGTCAAGGGAGTTGAGAATATATGGGAATTCAGATCTTAAAATTGATAATCTTTGAGTTCTTCATTTACGCAAATTTTGGAGCGATGAGGCTTTTTATTCAATATCTTGATTCATTGGGATTTTCGGCAACACAAATAGGAATATTGATCGCTGTTATGCCCGCAATTTCCATAGTTGCTAATCCTTTTTGGTTTTACTTGAAAGATAGGTTCAAAAATGATAAAGTACCCATTATTATGATTTATGCCCCTTCGATACTTCTAATATGGTTTTTTTATACATTACCCGGTTTCTTTTGGAAGCTTTTTTCCTATTCTCTTTTATCGTTTTTTGTGGCTTCCGGTATGCCTATAACAGAATCCGTTGTGATTTCAAGAGTTTACAGTGTTAAGGGGGATTTTGGAAAATTAAGGCTCTTTGGTACTTTGGGATATGCCTTTTCAACCTTTTTGATTGGAAAGCTGGTGAAAATAGATTTCAGTATGCTCTTCATATTATCGACCATTTATATGGTTATAATACTTTTGAATTCCATAACGCTCAAAGAAAATGTGAAAATCGAGAAATCGGATATTCATCGAGGTTCAGTTGAAGAAAGGTTGAGCTATTCGAAAATTGAATTCACCTTTATGTTGATCTTCGGTTCACTTGGAATAATGACAGCTTTTTTCGGAGCTAATTTCTTTCCCATACTGATCGACAGATTGAAGTTTGATATGTCAAGTGCAGGGAAAGGTTTGTCGTTCATGGCGTTGGGGGAGTTACCATTTCTAATATTCTCAGAACGCCTCACAAAAAAATTCGGTAACCAGTTTCTATTAACGTTTGGTATCCTATCGACAGGAGTGAGATGGATTCTCACATCAAGTTTATCAAGCGAGAATGCTATCTTAATGGTTCAATTTCTTCATGGACTCAATTATATCGTTATGTATTACTCAATACTCACTTACATTCATAAGAAGATACCATATGCAATTAGAAATAAAGTGCAAGGAATCTATTGGATGTTAACTGCTGGGATAGGTAATATAACCGGTTCTTTGCTTGGAGGGATTATAATAGACAACATAGGAGTCATAGAAGCTTATAGATTATTTGGTATCTTGGACGTGTCAGTTGGAGTTTTATCAGCGGTTACTTTCTTAATCATCAAACAGAGAACAAAAATACACGTTGCAGAGGATGGTGAATTCTGATGACAACTTTGCGTAGTTTCTTTTACACTTTTATTTTACTTGTTCTGTTTCAAATTATGGTTTTGTCTCAAGATCTGAAAATTGGAATATCATTCGTGATTGAGTATTCAAACAAAATGGGGAAGATCGATAATGAAGAGACTATCATTGAAAATAAAGTTGGCAACTTTGTCCAAGAGTTATTCAAATATTTGAGAATAATAGGGAAGAAAAACTCAATTGATTTTGTAGAAAATAGTAATAACAATAATGACATTGATAATAACATCTATACGAATTTTATTATATATCTTCAATATGACAACTCCAATGACTCCATAGTCATCAAGTGTTTTCAAGATAAGGAACCGATATTCGAGGCTTCGAGTAAGATGAGTTCAAATTCGGCTATGGAGAGACTTCTTGAAGAACTTTCCATCAAGATGTTGGAAAGAATTTCGATTATAAGGCTGCGTTTCGACGATTTTGAAGGGATGCTACGGTTGACTTTTAACAAGTCAATAGATGAGTACCCTTGTTTTTCGAACGATGGCTCTATGTTGGCTTTCGTAAGTGATAGGGACAATGGTAATAGAGATATATATATTCTTGATTTGAATGAAATGTATATTAAAAGAGACAATCTTCCCGAGAGCAGTGAATATTTCCCGAGAATTTCACCCGATAATTCTAAAATCATCTTTCAAAGCACCCGTGGAGGTAAATGGAATATATGGATTCAAAGGATCGACGAGTTAAGCAATGTTGAGGATTTGAAACGAGTACCTGTTTCAAGAAACGCTTATACCCCAAGTTGTAACAAAGAGGGTGTTTACTTTGTTCAAGAAGAGGACGACAATACCGATATATTCTTTTATGATTTTTCAAGTGAGAAGGTGATTAAAATACTCGAAAGTGACGAAGAGGAATTTTCACCTGTTTCTTCAAAGCTGGGGATCGTTTTTGTAAGAGTGAAGGACGATGGAGATTCTGGAATATATTTGTTAACAAAAACAGGGAAGATAAAAGCTTTGGAAGACTCACCTTTCAACGAATTTGATCCTATAATGACATCCGATCATGAGTGGCTGATATTCTCCTCCAATAGGGATGGGGTCTATAGACTCTGGCTAAAAAATTTGAATTCCAATGTAATTTATAAGCTAACCTCGCAAAAAGATGGAGACGCCTTCTATCCAACGATACACGGTAATACCGTTGTGTTTTCGATGTACTCAAAGGATGAGCCCGACCTCTGGGCGGTGTCCATCAAGAAATATAAAAACATTGAAAAGAGAAAACATGAATTAATCAACAAAATCGCAGAAATAGTTGAATTGATTAGGAATTGATTCACCATTCTACGGAAATGTAAAGTCCTCCCCTCGCTATCAATGACGAGGCCAACCCTTCGTTTTGGAGTTGGTTCGTGCCGAATTTTCCGAAGATTCCAACATTGATTCCTGATACTGCTATCCCAATTTTGCCACCTACGTACAAGTCGGATATCAGATCTTTAAAAAATCCATAGGCTGTTTTAGCGTTCCCATTTATACTGTATTTTATATCGGTATAAAGACCAAGATCGAGCGGTTGACTATTGATTCTTCCGCCAATGGTGATGTATGAGTCTTCTAATCCTGCCAAACTTCCACCGAATTTGGTTCCAAAATACAAACTTCCAGCTTCACCGTTTGCTACGAATCCAACTCCTAAGGTTATAGGAACAGGAAGAAGTGGATTCTGCGCACTTGCCCATCCAAGTAATCCTTTTATAGTTCCTGAAAAGTACAAATTGTCAGAGATTGGAGCAAGAAATCCGATGTCTGAATCAAAAGCGTAAAGCTTGCCTTCTAATCCATCCAGTCTGTACAGATTCAGAGATAACCCGATGGCTGTTTTGCCAAAGATAAAGGAAGCAACTGAGTAAGAAAAACCAAGAGTTTTTTCATCTAATTTCTCTTCATCCAATGTTCCATATTCATTTCTCAGTATCAGCTTCATAAACCCTGCGAATCCATTTGAGAGTGGCTGAGCAATGTAAATATCATGTTCTGTAGTTGAAAAATCCTGTGAGTTTTCCATTGCCATTCCATATCCAAGATACCATTTGTTTAGAAAGACAGTGCCAGCAGGATTACCAAAAACTGAAGCTTTACCAACATCGAGAAAAATACCAGCCTTTCCTTCGGAAAGGGTTCCCATGTTGACTCCCATAGTGGTTATGTAGAAAAGAGATACAACCATCATTATGGATAACACCGCTTTACCTCTTGCCCTCACCTGAAAAACCCCCCTGCTTTTTTTCTACTGGGTTTGTAAACAAAATTCAAACTTCACGAACCTTCTCTTTATTTTTGAAGGTGAACATAAATTTTTCCTTGAATTCAATAAAATTACCACTTTTAATAGATTCTCGAAGCTTCGACATGAAGTTGTACATATAATGCAAATTATGATACGTTAAAAGGATCTGACCAAGCATTTCCCTTCTTGAAAATAAATGATTTATATAAGCCCTGCTATGGTTTTTGCAGACATAGCATGAACAATTAGGATCAATCGGATTGGGGTCTTCTTTGTATTTAGCTGCTCTCAAGTTCATTTTTCCTTCATACGTTAAAGCTACACCGTGACGAGCCACTCGAGTCGGGAAAACAGAATCAAACATATCAACTCCTCGCTCAACAGACTCGAGGATGAGATCGGGAGTACCTACGCCCATGAAATATCTCGGTTTATCTTCTGGAAACTCAGATATCGTTGCTTCAAGCATCCTCAATGTTTCTTCACGAGCTTCACCTATACTCAATCCTCCCACAGCGTACCCATCGAAACCAAGCTTGACAATATCCTGTGCACTTTTTATTCTCAAATCTTCATAAAGGCCACCCTGTGCTATTCCGAACAGTAATTGGTCGCTTCGACTGTGGGATTTCAAACATCTGATCGCCCATTTGTACGTTCTTTGTATTGATTCAGTGACATAGGCTTTATCGGCGTGTACTGGGGTACATTCATCGAATGCCATGGCTATATCGGAGCCAAGTGCTTCCTGTATTTCCATAGATAATTCTGGAGTGAAAAAATGCTTAGATCCATCTATTGGTGATTTGAAAAGAACCCCGTCGTCATTCAAATGATTCATGTTTCTCAAACTGAACACTTGAAATCCACCACTGTCTGTCAAGATACTATTTCTCCATCCCATGAATTTATGCAATCCACCCAATTTTTTTATAGTCGAATGGCCAGGCCTCAAATATAAATGATAAGTGTTTGAGAGTATCAAAGAATAACCAATCTCTTCGAGATCCTTCGATCTCATGCCCTTTACATTCGCACTGGTTCCTACCGGCATGAACACGGGTGTTTCTATCTCTGAATGTGCTGTTTTTAATATACCTATTCTCGCTTGAGTATTTTTATCCTTGTACAACAATTGAAAGATTTTCATCAACTCCTTTGGATACTTGAAGCTATTTCTTCGAAGACCTTCAAAGAATAGTTGAGTTTTGCTTCCAATTCTTCAAGTTCATCACTTAATGTCTTTTTAAAGGACTCATCTTTTATCAATTTCAAATTGATATTGACATTCGCCTTTCCTATATTGAAAGCTGCTCTACATAGTTCGCACGCAGCTTGAGCATCTGAGAAAAGATTTTTATTACCATACTTTGCAACCAACAACACATCATCTACCAGGTTCGATGTCAATCTACATAGCTCAAAAGGGACATCAGCAGCTTCTTTTAAAGCTTCTTGGATTTTCTCTTTTCTGAACCTTTTTTCTTCTTCTGAACTGTTTGGAAGCTTGTAACATTCCATCACTTTGTTGAAAGCTTCGATGTCTTTGTTCATGATTCCAAACGCTTTTTCTCTGAAAGCTTCCATGCGCTCGACAATTTTTTCCATTTCCGCTTCCCATTCTTCGTATTTTTTCTTTCCAATCGTTAAATTCGCTACCATCTCCACAAGCGATGCTCCAAGAGCACCAACGACCGCTCCTACAGAGCCACCACCGGGTGTGGGATTACCACTCGCCACAAGGTTACAAAACTCCTTTATACTCTCTTTCTCATAACTCAATTTACCACCTCCAATATTTCAATTCCCTTGCTTGTTCCTATTCTATTTGCACCAGCGGATATCATTTTTAGTGCGTCTTCAAAGGTTCTTATACCTCCAGCCGCTTTAACACCCATTTTATTTCCTACCACAAATTTCATCAGTGAAACGTCATAAACAGTTGCCCCCGATGTTCCAAAACCCGTCGAGGTTTTTACGAAATCCGCTCCAGCTTCCTTCGCCAAAACGCACGCTGCCACCTTTTCCGCGTTTGAAAGATAACAAGTTTCAATTATAACTTTTACAGGTATTCCTTGTGCGGCTTCAGTGACCGATTTGATATCTTCAAAAACATATTCGTAATCGCCAGATTTCAAAAAACCAATGTTTATAACCATATCTATTTCTTGAGCACCATCGGAAATTGCCAATCGTGTTTCATTTGCCTTCATTTCCATAGTTACATTCCCGTGCGGAAATCCAACAACAGTTATGACTTTGGTTTTCGAATCACTAGGTAAAAGTGATTTAACTGTTCCGACATAACATGGTGGGACGCAGAGTGAATAAAAATCATATTTGATGGATTTCGTAACGAAATCTTCTATTTCTTCAACAGTAGCATATGGTTTCAAAAGAGTTTGATCTATGTACTTTGCCATGTCACTTGATGCGATATCGATTATCCCATCCAATTTCTTTTCTTCGAATTGGAAGCTATCTTTGAATCTTTTTATTTCATTTTCAACGAGCTCCAGTAGAAATGACATATCCTCTCCCTCCCATTACCCTCAAAATCACAAGCCTATATCCGAAGCCACATTCGTCATAGCTTCTAAAGCTATACCTATAAATTCTTCCAACTTCAACCCTAAATTTTCAATACTTTTTATCTGTTCTCGATTTGCACCTCTTGCAAAGCTCTTTTCTTTGAATCTGTTCATAACAAATTTGGTGTCTATAACCTCGAGCTTTTTTTCGGGTCTTATCAATGCTGCAGCAACTATCAATCCTGTTACGGGATCAGCCGCATACAGGGCTTTTTCTATAGGAGTTTCCAATTCTTTCTTACCGGAATGTGCCTTTATCGCATTCAACATTTCAGAGGGTAAATTATATTCTTCCAATAGCTCGATGGAAACCAATCCGTGTTTTTCAGGTTCGTCTTTGGTCAAATCGTAGTCGATATCATGTAATAACCCGGTGAGTCCCCAGATTTCTTCGTCGTAACCAAGCCTATTCGCTAACGCCTTCATAACCGCTTCAGTAGCAATCATGTGTTTTATTAGATTTTTGTTTTTCACATACTTTCTTATGAGTTCCAAAGCTTCAACACGCGTCAAGACTCATCACTCCTTGTATACATTCTTTTGCATGTTCTCTCACCAAAAAAGAGCCTTAAAAATTCAAGTTCTGGATATATCAATTTGAATCCCATATTTGTGGAAGACCCCAAGATATCATTTAGCGTTTTTGCCGTTCCGGGATTGATGGTTTGTAATTTATTTTTCTCTTCTATATCATCGCATAATTTTTCAACATTGGTTTTGATTGGTTTTTTTGAAACACCGATCACAATTTTAAATGGTACCAATTCTGAAAGTTTTACCCAATATGAATCAGCGACGTCGAATTCTCCCTGAAACATTTTTATAGTTCCTGCAAGTGCCAAAGCCGATGGATAATTTTGTTCCAACAAAGGTTCTAAATAGGAAAATGCCGATTTAAAATCGGTGTTTGAATACGCTCTTTTCGCCATTAAAAAGCGTGCATATGGACAAAAATCTAATTTTTTGAGATCGAAATTGTAGTTGTAATCTTTTATATAAGTAGCATGAATGAAAGAGCAAGCATGCTCGCTACTCCTCTTCAGCAAAACATTTGCGGTTTGAATAGCTTTGTCAATGTTTCCAAGATTTTTATTTATCACCATCAGGTAAATGTCGAACAAATTCTTGTATTTCCCGGTTACCACTCCTTTGGTGAACTCATTGTATGCCTCATCAAAATCATGTTTAGCTATCAAATAAGCTACTCTCAGAACTTTTGAGAAAACATCCGTAGAATTTTTGAAAAAGTTGAACAACTTTTCAATCTTTTTCCAACCTTTGAAGAAATAAACCAATATTTCTAATATAGATAGGTATGTATAAAGATCGGGTTTGTAAGCCCTTGTGAATTGTGAAATGAAACTCAGAGCCTCGTTGTATTTTCCAAAAAAAAGCAGTGCTTCGGCGTAATTATATGCTGCTTTTGAATCACCATCAAAAGCATAGTTTTGGAAAATGTTCAAAGCTTCTTCGAACTTGAATTCGAAGATCTTCAACAGTCCCAACAGAAATTCCAATCTTTTGGGATCTTTCACGTTGTTCAAATAACTGTTTAATTTTTCAATTACAAGGAAATCCGGTGCATCATAATCTTGTGAATCTATGTCTCTTATCACCTCAGTTTGTGAGAAGTCAACCGTTAAAACTCTTTCCTCTCTTTTTCTAATTTTATCAGAGAGTTCTATTTTTTTGTGCGTGTTAGTGCTTTCAATGATTTTGCCCTTTTTTCTAAGATCGTTTATGATGGCTTTCTTTAACTTCAAAAGG
>Ga0136651_10001940_pt1 | contig 11359 bp, 8 predicted proteins | sample Mar14236cmmetaG_FD_94867 | JGI IMG/M metagenome (GOLD analysis project Ga0136651, IMG submission 94867) | Marine hydrothermal vent microbial communities from Guaymas Basin, Gulf of California to study Microbial Dark Matter (Phase II) - Marker... ...
CCAGTCAAGAACCGATGTGCACAGCGCGCCCGATTGAGATATAAAGGCGATATGTCCGGCTTTAGGGGTCCCGGTGGCAAAGCTTACGTTCAGTTTCAAACCCGGGACAATTATGCCCAGGCAATTCGGCCCGATAATCCGCATCCCGTCAAAACGGGAAGCTTCGGCTTTGATCTGGTCTTCAAGCGCCGCGCCGGCGTCGCCGGTTTCCTTGAATCCGGCTGATATTATAATTATACCGAGGATTCCGGCATTGCCGCATTCCCGAATTATCCCCGGGACTTTTTCGGCCGGGGTGCAGATTACCGCCAGGTCAGGGGTTCGCGGCAGACTTTTTACATCCGGGTAACATTGAATACCCAGGACAGCTTCGCTGTCCGGATTGACCGGGTAAACGACACCCCGAAAACCGCTTCCCACCAGGTTACTGAGGACTTTACCTCCAACACTGTTGGGATTAATCGTAACCCCGATTAATGCTATTCTCCGGGGATTAAATATCTTATCCAGCTTATGAACGGCCATTTTATTTCTCTTTCAATCCTTTGTCACCAACACAAAATATTATCATTTATCATGAAGCGAATTATATACAAAATCCAAAAACAAACAAGCGGGATTTTAAAGGACTCACTGGAAAAAGGAGTTGATATAAAATTCGTAGCTGATCGCCTTAAGAATCTTGATATAAAGAAAACCAAACTGGAAGAGGAATTGCACAATGTTATAAAGCAATCCAAGCATATGGGTAATGTTGATGATATTGTTCAACAGCTTCTTCAAGTATTGGAAAATTCATTTAAACTGCTTGGTTCGAGCAATCCTCAACTGATGAAAATGGTTTAAGAGTTCTTATTGACAGGGGGGAAATTGAGCCGCACAAGAAAAAAGTCCTCTTTTATGTAAACCAGATTCCAAGAGGGACAAGAGCTTACGATGATTTTTTGTCAGTTACTTTATGCCGGAGGACGGACTCGAACCGTCACGATGTTGCCATCGGGGGATTTTGAGTCCCCTGCGTCTACCACTTTCACCACTCCGGCATTACCGCCCAAATATACTTATCCGGTCAAAGCTGTCAAGAATTAATTTAATCAGTGATTATAACGGCTCAGAAATGATAAACATCCGAGGTATCACCCGGATCGGTGTAGTTGTCGGTTTTCGAGGCGGGGGAGATGCGGAATCCGGAACAGGGATGAAGCGGGCAGATTTCCTGGGGTACATTTTCGGTGCGATAAACTTCATTTCTGATTTTTTCGCAGCAATCCGAGGCAAGTTTTCCTGATTCGAGACAGATATCGACAAACTCGATGCCATCGGGGATTTCAAAATCGACAATCGGCAGTGTATCATGAGCGGCAATCATCATCTTGACCCAGATCGGAAGAGCGTTGGTGGCACCCGTCTGGTTTTTGCCAATCGACAGCTTTTCATCGAATCCGACCCAAACCCCGGACGTAATCTGGGGCGTATAACCGATAAACCAGTTATCGCAGAAATTATCCGAGGTTCCGGTTTTACCTCCGGCCGGACGAGTGAATCCTCGCCATCGGGCGCTCTGCCCGGTTCCGCCCCGTTCCATCACCGACTGCATCATGTTGACCATGATATATGCCGTTCGGGCCGACAGCACTTCTTCCTTTGGTACTACCGTATTGTCTTCGATCACATTACCGTAACGGTCGGTTATTTTGAGAATGTACTTATACGGCACTTTTATCCCTCCGTTCGGAAAAACCGTATAGGCGGATACCAGATCGATCAGCCGCACCACCTCAGTTCCCATCGCCAAAGAGGCAACTGGTTTCAGGTCGGAGGTGATCCCCATTTTATGCGCATAGAAAATCGCCTGCTCCGGTTTAATTTTCAGAAGCAGTTTGATGGCAATCAGATTACGCGACATTTTCAAGCCGTCACGAAGAGTCATCTCACCCATGAATTTATCATCGAAATTATGCGGTCGCCAGTCACGCGTTCCGGGAATTTCAAGTTTAATGGAATTGTCATAAAATATGTCACTGGGATGATACCCGTTGTCCATTGCCGCTGTATAAACAAACGGCTTGAATGCCGAACCGGGCTGCAGTTCGGACTGGACTGCCCGGTTGAATTTGGTGGATTCAAATGATTTGCCGCCCACCATTGCCAGGATATTGCCGCTTTCATTTTCTATTGTAATCGCGGCCGCCTGAATCTGTTTATAGACCCGAACCGTATCGCCCAGGCTATCGACCGAATCCGGGATAGCATAGGTGTATGTCGGATTCTTGATGTCATAAATTCTTTCCAGTCGGGCCTGGATGGAATCGACTCTTTCTTTGACCGCCGAATCGGTCACCTGCTGTAATTTCCAGTTAAGTGTGGTTATAACCGTCAGGCCGCCCGAGTAAAGGGTTTCATGTCCGTATTTATTTAATATATACTTTCTTACTTCTTCTGTAAAATAAGGCGCTCGCCCGGCTTCCTCCACCGGGGGATTAAGCTCAACCGGCAAAATTTTCAGTGAATCATATTCCTCCCGCGACATTTTACCCCAGTCGTGATACAGGTATAGAGACTGATTCCGAATCCTTTTGGCAAATTCGGGATCTTCAAATATTCTGACCGAGTACCTTCCCGGCGCCTTAAGCAGACCGACCAGCAGGGCGCAGTCGCTGACAGATAATTCACCGACGCTTTTATTGAAATAAGTCCTCGATGCGGCGGCGATGCCATACGCCCGGCGTCCAAAGAAATACTGATTCAGATACATCTGGAGAATCTCCTGCTTGGAGTATGTCCTCTCCAGCTTGATTGCGGTCAGGGCCTCTTTTATTTTTCTCTCAATAGTCTCTCTTCGATTGAGAAACAGCATCCGCGCCAGCTGCTGGGTGATGGTCGATGCTCCCTCGGCAATATCCCAGTTGATAATATCGACCAGCAGGGCCTTGATGATGCGTTTGGGGTGCAGCCCCCAGTGATCCATAAACTTGCGATCCTCGACCGCCATCAGCATATCGATCATGAACGGCGGAATCTGGTCATACGGGGTCAGGACACGGTTTTCATTGAAATACTCCTGCAACAGGGTGCCATCGGAGGCATAAATTTTAGTCTTCAGGGCCGGCTCGATGTTGTGAAGCTTTTCAAAAGAGGGTAAGTCCTTCTGATAAATATTATATGTGCGGATGATAACGATTAATACAAATATGCAAATAAGACCGCCCAAAATCAGCATCGATCTTTTGATTCGATCCTTTTTTGATTTTTGATTTTTTACCGCAATATTCATAAGCCCAATAAATCGCCTTTTTGAACGGTCAAGTCAAGTAAAAAGAACCGGAAGCACTCTTTACCTTTTTTTGTATATGTTTATACTCTGAAAGTCATGAATTGTGGCACGAATATTAAAACTTGCCTTTTGACATGGTTTTAATTATTGTCGTAAAAGACTGATAATAAATATCTTAACAATACGGGTGTAAATCCGATAATATTAGGAAAAGATATAATTTATGCAGACAGAATTTGAAAAACAACTCGAACTGATCTCAAGAGGCGCAGTGGAAATCCTACCCGCCGACGAATTTAAAAAGCGCCTGAAAAAATCTATCGATGAAAACAAGCCATTGAGAGTCAAGCAGGGCTTTGATCCAACGGCGCCCGATATTCACCTCGGTCATACCGTCGGAATCCGCAAACTTAAACAGTTTCAGGACCTGGGACACAAGATTGTCCTGATAATCGGCGACTATACCGGGCTTGTGGGCGATCCTTCGGGACGTTCCGCGACTCGCCCGCAATTAAGTTATGACCAGATCATGGCCAATGCGGAAACGTATCAAAACCAGTTTTTCAAAATTCTGGATAAGTCCAAAACGGAAATTCATTACAATGGCGAATGGTTCGAAAAAATGAATTTCCGGGAGGTGATGGAGCTGGCCGCGAGGTTCACAGTCGCCAGGATTCTTGAGAGAGACGATTTCGAAAAGCGATTCAAGGCGAATAACCCGATCTCCATTCACGAGCTGTTTTATCCGCTGATGCAGGCGTATGATTCGGTGGCGATTAAGGCAGATGTTGAAATCGGGGCAACCGAGCAGAAATTTAACCTGCTTACCGGAAGGGAGCTTCAGCAGGATTATAATATCGAACCTCAATTGATATTGACCCTGCCGGTGCTGGTCGGTGTTGACGGGCATAACCGCATGTCAAAATCATTGGGCAACTATATCGGGATAGATGAACCGGCCAGTGAAATATTCGGGAAAATCATGTCTATTCCCGATAACCTGATATACTCATACTTTGAGCTGGTAACGGACGTCAAAGCGGCAGAGCTCGAGAAAATAAGAAACGATCTGAGAGATGATAACATAAATCCCCGGGATATCAAAATGAAGCTGGGGGAGGTCATCGTGGAAATGTATCATTCGCGTGATGAGGCGGTCAAGGCAAGGGATGAATTCGTCCGCATGTTTCGTCACAAGCAGCTTCCCGATGAAGTCCCGGAATTCGATTGCGCTGAATTGGGTGATAAAGTCTGGATTGTAAAAATATTGACCGCTTCGGGAATTGCCGCATCCAATGGCGAGGCCCGGCGGCTGATCAAAGGCGGCGCTGTCAGTCTCGATGGTGAGAAGGTGACTGATGAGAATATGGAATTCAATCCTCGCAACGGGATGCTGATCAAGGCCGGTAAGCGGCGATTCATAAAATTGCGATTGGGATGATTTAACTGGAACCAATCGGCTGGCTTGACTATTATAATTATATGAGATATTCAGTTGCTATTCTTATATTGACCGGCCTGCTTGTTGCCGCAGCCGGCTGCGGCGGGAGACAATCCGTTCCGGGTATAATGGAGCGCGATATTGATTCCGGACCTCTGCCGGAGTACAATCCGGTCAATCCCCGCGCCTTTGAATACTATTCCAATGGAACCATACTCGAGGTAATGGGCGAGTTCTATCTGGCCAACAAACAATATGCCAAGGCACTGAAGTATGACCCCGGCTCCGACGAGATCCGCTATGCTTATGCCAATTCTTTTTTGCAGCTTAATGATTTTAACAGCGCCATCTATGAAGCCGGGAAAATCAAAAAGAGGAATCTGAAAACATGGTATCTTCTGGCCAGCAGTTACCGCGCTTTGAATAACCGTGATTCTGCCCTGGCGGCTTATTACAAGGTTGTCGAACTGGATTCCAACAATGCCCAGTCATATTATTTTATCGCCTCGCATTACCGTGATGCCGGAAATATCGATTCGACCATCTGGGGTTTTGAAAATATAGCAAGAATAAATCCCACTTTTCGCGTATATCAACAACTGGGTACGCTTTATATTCAGAAAGGCGATATCGCAAGCGCCGAGGAAAGTTACCGGCAATCGCTGGCCCTGGATTCTTCACAGGAAAATGTGCAATCGTACCTGGGAATGTCGGCCATATATGAAGACAGGGGTGAGACCGGACCGGCCAAGGAAATGCTTGAGTCGGCAATACGTCTGGCTCCCGATGACATGCGGCTTAAGGCGCGACTGCTCGATTTTTATATTGCCAATGAAGAATTTTACAAGGGTATCGCCGTCGCCCGCAATATCCTGGCGGTGATGCCGGATGATACTTTCATGGCACGACGCCTGGCGATGATGTATTTCGATGTCGACAGTCTGCAGGTCGCCGATTCAATATTTACGTCATTGATCGAAAAGGGTGATGAAAACCTGGTCAATCATTATTATGCAGGGAGAATCGCTCTAATATATGAGGATCTGGAGCGGGCCAAGTTCAATTTTACCAGATTGACTGCCCTGGCCGATTCTGTCGTCGATGGCTGGCTCAATCTTGGATTCGTATACAGGCTCCAGGATTCGGTCGATCTCGAGGTGGCCACCTATGAAACGGGGCTGAAATATATCACCAGTGTCGAGGATTCCGCCCGGCTCCTGTTCAATCTTGGCGGGACGCTGGAACAAAACGATCGGTTTGAAGAATCAGTTGCAGCTTTTGAAAAGATTATCGATATATTACCCAATCACAGTCAGGCTTTGAACTACCTGGCGTACATGCTGGCTGACAGGGGGGAGCGTCTGGAATACGCGCGTGGGTTGATCAAGCGGGCACTGAACATAATGCCGGATAACGGCGCCTATATCGACAGTTACGGCTGGATACTATATAAAATGGGAAATTTCAAAAAGGCGCTTAAAGAACTTCTTCGGGCTTATGAATACGAATCCGAAGACCCGGTCGTGGCCGAGCATGTCGGCGATGCATACAAGGCTCTGGGTGATATGGAAAACGCGCATAACTACTGGAGAAAAGCATTGGAGCTTAATCCGGATAACGAATCATTGGTGGAGAAGCTCAAGAAATGAGCGGCAGGCGATGGATCGCAGTTAAATTTATTTCCCTGATTTCCCTGATATTTTTTGTTACCTGTGCCAAGGTGGCATCACCGCCGGGAGGACCGGAAGACAAAACCGGCCCCGAGGTGCTGGAAACTATCCCGGCCGAAAACAGTGTCGGTGTAATGTCGGGCAACACGATATCGATTCAATTTTCCGAGAGTATCGAGAAGAAAAGCGTTGAAAATGCCATATTTATCTCGCCCCGTTTCGCGGGTGAGATCAAATACAAATGGCAAAAGCATACACTTAATATCATCCTGCCCGATTCCTTTGCCGACAGCACCACCTATATTGTTAATGTCGGCTCCAATATCGCGGACATCCGCAAAAACAAAATGGAAAACACATTCAGTTTTGCTTTCAGTACGGGAACCCGTATCGACCGGGGTAAAATATCCGGACTGGTGGTCAAAGACGGCAAACCGTCAACCGGAACGATGGTGGCGCTGTATCCCTTCGAAGCACCCGGTGATACAACCAGTTTCGATTCATTGTATCCGCCGTACATAACTCAATCCGGCAAATCAGGTGAATACCAGCTTGAATTCCTGCCCGACGGGCGGTACTTTATTATGGCATTCACGGACAAAAACAAAAATCACCTTTTTAATTTCCCCCGTGAGGCGTTTGGTTTGCCCGACAGGATCGCCGTTGTCTCTCCAGGATTATCGCCGCGGATCGATTTCAACATGATTGAGCAGGATACCGGTTCGATCTCAATCATCTCCGCCACAGTTACCGGCGATCGGTTGATCAAGGTGCGTTTTTCCGAGAAGATTGAACACACGCTATTGAGAGATAATTTTGACAAAATATTTCTGCAGCCGGTCGACTCTTCGGGCGCCGGTCAAAATCCCACCGCCATGAAAGAACGCGGAAATGAGCCACAGCGATCGTTCAATTTCTTTTTCCGGACATTGCCGGCAGGGAAGTATCGTGTAAAAATCGATGCCGGTGTATTCGGACAGGCGGCCGACAGTACGCCGTATATATTCAGCGGAGAGTTGAATATCATTGATGAAGATGACAGGACGCCCCCCGTAATTGACAATATCTCGCATACACGAACCACTCTATATCCGACCGACAGCCTGATCGAGCTGCGTTTCTCCGAGCCGATCAACAAGAAATATGTTTCTGATGCGGCGGTCAGAATAATAGCCAATGATAGTACATACGCCGATATCAATTACCGCTGGCTGGATAATTTCTCAATCGATCTTCTGGCCCGTGGACTGGAGTGGGGGAAGACTTATAAAATAATGATCGCCGAAACGCTGTTTTATGACCTGGCCGGTAATCGTCTCGGAGATTCGGTTGTCAATTACCGCTTCGATACCTATAACCATGATTCACTCGGGTCGGTGGCAGGGAAAATATCCTTTGGTACTGCAGTCGATACATCGGGTACGCCATATATCACTTTTGCCACCGTCAAGGGTCAGGAAATAATTTCCGAGCCTGTAATCGACAAAACATTCAATTTAGAGCTCCCCCCGGGGAAGTATTTTTTAAGCGGTTTCCTCGACCGCAACAATAACGGCGAGCAGGACTATGGGACATTGTTTCCATTCGATTATGCCGAGACATCATCACGCCTTCCCGATACCATCAGGGTCCGTGCCCGTTTCGAGACCTCAGGTATTGAATTCAAGTTTGAGTAGTGATTAACGTAAACTGAAAAATCATCAATATCCGGCTCATGGCGGATATTGGTTGGTTTTCGCTTTCCTGGGAAGTGCCGGAAATACTTTTTAAGTTATCCAAATTGAAGTAAAGTACAAAAAAGCGGGAACGAATAATCGATCCCGCTTCGAAATTATTAGCCCAGAATTATAATCGGATTATAATTTGCCCCAGAGTTTAAGAACAACGCGACGATTCTGCGCGTTGGCATTTTTCTCATCAGGCATCGCAACCGGCTTCTCTTCACCGTGGGAAACGGTAAACATACGATACAGCGAAACGCCATACTGGTCGGTAAGGTAAACCTTAACCGCTTCGGCTCTCTTCATTCCCAGGGTGACATTGTAGCTGGCAGCACCGGTCTTGTCGGTATGACCCGCAATTTCCAGTAGTGACTTCGGATAATCAGTCATTTTCTGACCGAGACCGGAAAGGTTATCCATGGCCATCTGGTTGAGGGTATAGCTGTCAAAATCGAAATTAACAACACCTTCCCAGATAACCTGGTAATTTTCAAATCCCTTAGCTTCTTCGAGAGCCATATCGGCTTTCTTGGAAGCCTCGGTGATCATTGTCTTGGCCTTGTTGATCTCGTCGGCATTGGTATCAGCCTTTGCTTTGACTTCATTAATGTCGGCATCGACCTTGGCCTGCATTGCGGCGATCTGTTCATCGACATACCCTTTGTCGCATCCAGCGACCAGTATCAGGGCCACCGCCATGAACAAAAGCATCAGTTTCATTTTCATCTGCTTTTCCCTTCCTCCAAAAATTAAAGCTGAATTCAATTTTGCCAACAGATATAAAGGTAAATGGCATTATTGTCAAGGTAAAAAATAAAAATTGTCCGGTATATTATCTCCTATTGTTTTATCGCGCCTGCAGTTATGCCGGATATAATATGCCGTTGAAACAAGAGGAATATAACCAGAACCGGTATCACCGCCAGTGATGATCCGGCCATCAAATGCGGCCAATCAATCGCCTGATGTCCCTGGTATAGCGCCAGACCGACCGGCAGGGTCCGTACCGATTCGGAACTGGTCAGGATAAAGGGAAACAGAAAGGAGTTCCAGTTGGTCAGAAAGACTTGTATTGCAAGAACAGCCAAAGCCGGTTTGCATAAAGGCATAACGATACGGAACAGTACTCTGAACTCACCGGCGCCGTCTATACGGGCGGCTTCTTCCATAGACGAAGGCAGGGTATCGATATACTGCTTGATAAGGAAGATCCCGATTGGATTGACCAAAAAGGGGAGTATCAGGGCCGCGTAGGTGTCATACAGCCCCAGTTTATAGATAAGCAGGTACAGGGGTATTATCATAATATGGACCGGAATCATCAAAACAAATATAACGGAATAAAACCAGAGATTTCGACCAATAAAGCGGTACCGCGAAAGGGCATAGCCGACCATAAAGCAAAACAGGATATTGCCGCCGGTGACTGCCACCCCGACTATTGATGAGTTAATAAAATACTTTAGCATATTGCCCGAAGAAAATATATCATAATAGATTAAAACCGTAATGGCTGGAGAGACAAAATCTCCAAAACCAAGCCCGGAGGCACCCGGCATAAGCGAGACCCGGAACATCCATAGAAGCGGGAAAATCATCACGATCAGGATTAAAACGAGAATTGTGTATTTCAGGATTCTCATCGCATCCCCCGCTGTTTTAACAGCCCGAACTGGGCAAATGAGAAGACGGCAATAATTAAAAATAAAATATACGCCGCGGCAGAGGCATAGCCGAATTCGAACCGACTCAGACCGGTCTCATAGATGAAGTAAACGGCGGTGGCGCTGTCATAGCGTCCCTTGGTCATAACGAAAATCTCGACAAAGACCTGAAACGATTTGATGGTATTGATAACGATTATAAAGAGGGTTACCGGCTTCAGGAGCGGGAGTGTGATCGAGAAGAACTTACGGAATGCGCCCGCTCCGGCCACCTCGGCGGCCTCGTAAAGCTCTTCCGGTATCGATTTCAAACCGGCCAGAAATAGAAGCATGTAGTAACCGACCGACATCCATATGTCCATCGCCATGACAGAAAATAAGGCAGTTTTGTTCGACAACAGAAAACCGTTTTCGGGAGGGGAAAGGCCGATCATATCCGCAAGCATATACAGGTAACCGCCTCGCGAATAGAGATTGGTGAAAATCAGGGCAATCACCACCATCGAGGTAATCGACGGCATAAAATAGGCCGAACGAAACAGGGTTCGTCCGGGGAAATTTTTATTCAGCAGGAGAGCGAATACCAGAGCGATCACTGTTGTGAAGGGGATTGTCCCGATCACGAATATGAAAGTGTTTTTCAGAGAATCGAGAAATTCCGAATCCGAAAAGAGGGCGACAAAATTATTCAAGCCGACCCAGTTATAAGTCGGCTTGAGCAATTTGTAATCGGTAAAACCGAGATAAAGCGAAAACAGCAGGGGAAACAGCCAGAATACCAGAAACGTTATCACCCATGGTGAGGCGAACAGATACCCGGCAAGCTGGCTTTTTTTCATTCCTTAAAAATCAATTCTTTGATCTTCTGATTTGCTTCATACAACGTTTCGGCCGCCGGAGCATCATTGAAGAGCACTTCCTCCAGCGCCTTTTCTATTATATCTTCGACATATACCCACTGCGGCATCGGGGTCACCATCTGCGACATGTTTAACTGCATGATAAACGTCTGCAGGTTGGGATCCGATCTAAAAAATTCATCCTTCGCAGCCACCTTGCTTGAGGGCGTCGCCGTATAGTTGGCCTTGCAGAAAAGCAATTGGTTTTCCGCACTGGTGATATACTCAATAAATCTGGCCGCTTCGGCCTTATTCGTCGAGTTTTCACTGATCGCCAGAAATTCTCCACCGGCGAATGATTTCCACGGGTACTTCGGTCCCGGAATAAGCGTGGTAACAAAGTCGATATCAATATTTTCATTCCTGATCCGTTTGAGCAGCCAGTCGCCGGAGATTATTACGCCAACTTTGCCATCGACGAAGGCATCCTCAACGCGTCTCTGGGTATCGATCATCGAACAACTGTCGCTCAATCCCTTATAGAGTTTCAGGGCACGGTAGGCCCTATCGCTTGCGAAAACGGCGTATTTACCATCACGGCTGACAATCCGCCCATCGGCGGAGAATAGAAACGGCAGGTATTTTTTGTACAGACGGTGTTTTTCCGCGGCATTGGAACCGAAACCATAGATCCCTTTGCCGAGTGAATCAATCGCATAGCAGATCTCTTTTAATTGATCCCAGTTGATC
>Ga0136651_10001941_pt1 | contig 11353 bp, 3 predicted proteins | sample Mar14236cmmetaG_FD_94867 | JGI IMG/M metagenome (GOLD analysis project Ga0136651, IMG submission 94867) | Marine hydrothermal vent microbial communities from Guaymas Basin, Gulf of California to study Microbial Dark Matter (Phase II) - Marker... ...
AAAGAGGGGCAGTTAAGTAGATTTTTACGTCTTGTAGAGAATGAATTCGATAATATTTATACTAAAACTGTTAAATTGCCTTATTTAAAAAATCCAAAAAAATGCCCTATAGATTTATTATTATATTTATCTACTGAGCGCGGTTGGCCTGACTTAGATTTAACAAAAGATGAGTCTTACCAACGGAAATTTATAAATTTTTTACCTGAAATTTATAAAAATAAAGGAACAAAAACGGGATTAACCGATTTAATTTATTTAATTGGCAATATTAAAGGGCAAGTTTTTAATTACTGGGATTTTTCTTTTTTTATTGAAGAATCCTATGGCCATCCTTCTTATATATCAATCGCAGCTATGACTGACGCCCCTGATAATCCTAGAATTTATCAAGTTCGTGTACCGACTCTTAATATTGATTATGACGAAGTTCGTAAAGTTATACGGTACTCTAGACCCGCTAGTCAAACTTGTGAGGTAATGTGGACTAATTTTTTTGATGATTTTAGTATAAGTTTACCTTACTGGTCATTAGGGTCAGTTTCTAAAAAAACAATAACAGAAAATGATACTTTAATACTGGAGAGGGGTTAATGACCTTAATAAAATATAAATTAAGGGGGTTATTAATTGGCTACATGGTCTAACGCTAATAATTTAAATACTGCGCGATATGCTTTAGCAGGCGCTGGAGTACAAAATGCTGCATTTGCTACCTGTGGTGGAAATTCCTCTTACAATAGAACTCAAGTAACAGAGGAATATGATAGTACAAGTTGGTCAGTTGGAGGAAATACGGCAGCGACACGGGATTCTTTATCCGCATGTGGCACGCTTTTAGCAGGATTAAGTTGGGGCGGTTACGCTGATGTACCTTGGTCCGGTGCCGTTGTAGATACAACTGAAAAGTATAATGGTACTGTATGGTCCGGTGGCGGCACTATGAATGATCAAAAAGCATCGATGGCTGGTTTCGGTGCACAATCTGCGGCTGTTGGTGTATGCGGATATGATGCGTCTTCTGCGTTATCTAGTTGTGATTCATATAATGGTACAGCATGGACTATTGAAAACGAAGCTAACACATCTCGATACATTTTAGCGGGTGCAGGAACGCAAAATTCTGGTTTGTGTTTCGGTGGTTATACGACTGATCGCGTAGGTACTACCGAAGAATACGACGGTGTAAGCTGGAGCTCCTCTAATGATTTAAATATAGCTCGGTATGGTTTGGCTGGAGCGGGTTTGCAGGTATCTGCTTTATCTTTTGGTGGCTATGATACTGCTGACAGTGATAAAACAGAATCTTATGATGGTATTTCTTGGTCGAATGAAGATGTTTTAAATACGGTGCGCTCTGATTTATGCGGCGCAGGTGTTTCTAGTGCCGCGTTATCTGCAGGCGGCGGATACCCTGCTAAAAATAATACTGAAGAATACGGAGGAGATATTACAACTACGTCAATGTCTAGTTCTAGTTCAACTAGTTCATCTTCTACAATATCAACTTCGAGTTTTACATCAAGTAGTAGTTCTACCTCTAGTAGCAGTTCAACATCGAGCTCAAGTTTGACTTCAAGTTCTAACTCAACAGTATCTAGTACAAGTTCAACCACATTACCTTGTTTCTATGAAATGTGGGCTCCAGGAAGCTCAGCAGGAGGTGGAGATCGTCGGTCAGCTGGTGTGAGGTTTACACCGACTGTAGATACGACAATTACCGCATGTAGGTGGCCTTTTAATAATACTTTTGATTTAAATGTTGGAGATACTATTGGTTACGAAATAGTTGCTTATTCTGACTTGAGTACTCCGTTAGCACGAGAAACTAATGTGTATGATGGTACTATTACAAGTCTCCGTAAGTTAATCTATTTTTCGTCTCCAGTTTATTTGCAAGCTGGTGTTGAGTATGTTGTTGCTATAGAGGTAAGTAATGCTCCCCGTAAATTGATAATTCCATTTGCAAGCTCCGGTGATTACGACGGCAACGACCTAAAAATGTCTTCCTTTACTAACCTTATTGATGATATGGTAGATGAACCTGGATCTAGTGTTTATTATGTATTTTTATATGGCTGTGAAACTCTTACAACATCTTCAAGTACAATATCGACATCTACCAGTTCCTCAACCTCAACTTCATCAATGTCAAGTAGCAGTTCGACATTGAGTTCGAGCAGCAGTATAAGCTCAAGTGGTAGTTCAACATCTTCAACCAGTTCCTCAACTTCATCAACGTCAAATAGTAGTTCAACATCTTCAACCGGTTCCTCAACTTCATCAACGTCAAATAGTAGTTCAACATCGAGTTCAAGTTTAACGTCTTCGAGCTCAACTTCAACTACAAATACTCAAAGTTCAAGTACAGTTACAGGATCTTCCTCTTCTTCAAGTACTGTAACAACCACTCATCCTTATGTTTTAAGATGGTACTATGGAAGCGAGGTAGCAATACCTTTTAATTTAGGGCCTTCTTGTTTAGACGATGGAACAGATTTAGCAGCCCCGTGCACATGGCAATTTACTTTAAAATCAAATTACCATGGCAATTATATCAAGACAATAAGGTTTAAAATTTTAAGACATGTATTTAATGATATACATCCTGATGATGATTTACGTGTCACTTTTAATCTAAATGCGCGTAATAGAAGCTACACAGAGCAGAGAACATTCAGTAGATATGGAGAACATCAAGCTTACGAAGTGGATTTTGATGTATCTGCAGTACTTTACTATAATGATCAAGTTACTGTTACATTCGATACGCATTCGATACCTGTATTTGAATCTGGTCAGTGGCTTGGATGGGAATTATATTGTTCTTCTAGTCCTTTGTGGTTTGCAGAAGAACTACGTCCTGAATTATGTAAAAGTATTGAAGTTCCTGCTTTTTATGCTTTATATGCAAATATAGGTTATACCTCAACCACTACTTCTTCAAGCAGTAGTTCTAGTAGTACTTCATCGACGTCTTCTTTTTCGTCAACCTCAAGTAGTAGTTCATCAAGTACAACCTCTTGTAGCACAACTACTATCTCCACGTTTACCTCTTCTTCCTCCTCTTCAACGTCAAGTTCAACAGTATCAAGTTCTAGTTCGTCTTCTTCGACATTATCGAGTTCGTCTACTATATCAAGTAGCAGTTCAACAACTTCGTCGTCTTCAAGTTCAAGTAGCAGCTCAAGTTCGAGTATAACTTCAAGTTCTTCAACCTCCAGTTCAAGTTCGAGTGTTACCTCAAGTTCAAGCAGCAGTTCAACTTCTAGTTCAATAAGTTCATCTTCAAGTACTTCTAGTTCAAATTCAACGGTTTCTTCGAGTTCAAGTAGCAGTAGTTCTTCAATATCTAGTACTTCTTCAAGCAGTAGTTCAACAACTTCATCCTCTTCAAGTTCAAGCAGTAGTTCAAATTCAAGCAGCAGCAGTACAAGTTCCAGTACATCATCAACATCTACAACAAGTTCATCAACAACTTCTAGTTCCTCCTCGAGTAGCTCTACAGTTTCAAGTTCTACAACCAGTACTACAACGACTTCGCCTGTAACTGAAGCGATTACTTATATAGATACTGACGGAGCTTATTCTTGGTATTCTTACATAGTAACCGCTGAAGTTAAAGTTCCGTTTCCTGAAACTGACGTTGTGGATTCTACGGAATATTCAGGTGGACTTTTATTTAAAGTTCAAAGAGATTTGTATAATTATTATCAAATTTCTTACTATCCAGAACAAAATATCGCGAAATTATATAAAATTTTAGACGGCAATAAAATTTTACTGAATACTTTTAATATACCGTACCCATTACATTTTAATCAATATTATTATTTAACAGCTGAAACGATCTGTACTCCAACGTCAATTAGACAACTTTTATTTTATGATACTTTTATTTCTTCAAGTTTGGATAATTGGGTACATCGGTCTGGATCTATATCTATCTCAAGTGCTCGTTTAGTATTAGGTGTCGGATCCGATACCGAAGGTATAGTTTTAGTAAATCCAGTTTCAAGTACTACTTATTGGACCAACTATATAATTTGGGCGAAAATATCTGTAATTCAAGAAAATACAAAAACAGGTTTTATATTTAGAGCAAATTTAGATACGGAAAATTATTACAAATTAGAAGTAGATTATACTTTACAAACTTGTACATTATATAAATATATAAATGGATCTCAATCTATATTAGTTTCTTATAATTTACCGTTTACAATTTACACGAATGTAGATTATAACTGGCTTTTAACCATAGATAGAGATACTTTTAAATTTTATATAGATGGAGAGTTTGTTTTAAATCATGTAGAAACTGAATATTTTACATCGGGCGATGTAGCAATTTTTACAAATAAAAATTATATCTATATTAGCAGCATTGAAATACAGCAAATTGGAGATTTAGGCGTTACATTAGTTACAAAAAGAGATTTTGAGGATTTTAGATTTATAGTTGATGAAAAATATTTAGGTTGGGATGTATGGGTTATTTCGCAAGCTCTTTATACAGCGGTTCAACAAGATATAAAAGTTTACCTGGAAAGAGATTTTTTAGGTGAGTTAGCAGATCAAACATTTGTAAATGGAACAGTTGGTTTAGTAGCTTACCCAAAAGCAGAGTTTAATTCGATCGAAGTATTACCATTTCCTATAGAAACTGAAGAAATTGGTCCGAGTATCTTATCTACTACTACAACCAGCACTACAACAAGTTCGAGTTCAAGTTCGAGTTCAAGTACATCTTCAGTAACGTCAAGTTCAAGTACATCTTCGGAATCAACTACAAATTCAAGCACAACCTCTGTTACCTCATCTACATCGAGTACCAGTAGTTCAAGTTCAAGCTCTTCTTTATCAACGGTATCTTCGAGTTCTACGTCTACATTTCCAATAGGTTATTGGATTGTTACCGGAGATTTAAATTCTCCACGTAGAAATTTGGGAGGCGCAGGTGAGCAAATCGCCGGTTTATCTTTCGGAGGTTACACTAATATAGTAGTAGGTACAACTGAAAAATATGACGGTCAATTTTGGGCGGCCGACATAGATTTAAACACGGCGCGCCAATATGTCGTAGGTTTTGGAAATCAAGATGATGCGATAGCTGCTGGCGGTTATATAAATAACGTAGTATCAACAACAGAAATATATGACGGAGTTAGTTGGACTAATACGAATGAAATGATTACAGCTCGACGTCAATTTGCAGGTTGCGGTTTAAGTGGATCAGCTGGATTGATATTTGGAGGGTATGATCCCTCGATAGAAGATCAAACAGATACAGTAGAAGAATGGAATGGTATTAGTTGGTCTTCTTCGAACGTTATAAATCGTGGTAGATATAGATTAGCAGGCGCTGGTAGTATTTCGTCTGCGCTATGTATGGGTGGTATAAGACTTGATGCGGGAACAGAAAACTATCAGGGAACAACGGAAGAATATGACGGCGTATGTTGGTCAGTTACTAATTCTCTGAATATAATCAGAGGTAGCTTAGCTGCGGCTGGAATTGCTGTTGGAAGTGCTATATGTTTTGGCGGTTTTGATGGATTTGCAAATTCTGGGGCTACGGAAGAATATGACGGGGTATCTTGGACAATTGCCGGTGTAATGCATACTCCCAGGCGCGCTTTAGGTGGAGCTGGAACTCAAGCTTTAAGTTTAAGTTTCGGTGGGTATACAGTAGAAAATACCGGAACGACAGAAGAGTATATACAATAATATAGAAATTACTTAAAAACTTAAAATTTGTGAAAAAGTATTAGGATATGAATTTAAACGTTACATAGGTTTAAAGAATTTAAAAAAAGATAATAAATACTACGGATAGTTAAATTAAAAAATTTATAGGAAAGGAGGAAAGAATAGGTGGCAACATATGATAAAAGAACGCGCTTATATAATAGAAAATTTACTTCTAAAATAGCTCTCGATTCGTATTTCTACCTTACGTTAAATAACGGAATAAATGATCTATTATCACGCACCTATTCAAAGGGAGTTATAAGTGGAGGCATAATTACTTCGTCTCAACCGAATACTATCTCTATAAGTGCAATATCTGGTACTGATTATTTTGGTCATATTATAAATGTCGCAGATCCCATTTATTTGAATAATATTCCTTTTGAAAATACTTTAGGTACCACATATTACGTAGGTTTTAAATGGGTAGAAGTAGAAGCAAGTAATCCAACAGTAAATGCTGTGGAGATAAATGAGCAGACTGGAATTCCGGAGTACGCTTATTGGCAGGAGCAAGTAGGAGAAATAGGAACGCCAGTTGACGCTAATACGGTGTTTGATAATGGAGACAATACAATTACAATTATATTAGACGCTTTAACGGGATCGGGTCAGAGTTGGGCTGGCCGGACTGTTCGGATTTGGTTATCCGCCTTACTTAGTACTGATACGGGCTGGTACGAAGACCTTACAATTTTATACGGTAATCCCGGCGGAGGATTATGGGTCGGTGATAAAAATTATGTAGTTACAACAGGCAACTTTCATCAATTAGATGTGCGGGGTTCTATTGCTACGACTGCTGCTTCTTACAGAGTTTGGATACCAGGGGTAACGATAACAACTTCGAATATTTCGCTTAATAATTATTATTTATTTCTCGGTACTATATTGGGGACTGGTGGAGCAATTCCGCCTGGGAATATAGATCAATCCGGAATGCCAACAGTCGAAGAATTAGGCAGTGTTATTAACAATATGTATCAATTAGCAAAAGATATTAACGGAGACGCATATATTTTAAACAATAATGGCGTGCGTTCTAATCGTTTTATAGGTACATTTATAGACGGCGATACAACGCCCGACGTTAGTAATTACGAAACATATTTTACCCATAATACAGCTCCTACAAATATTACACGTTTAGATGGAGGTCTCCCGGGAGACCGAAGAGTTATTATAGCAGATGACGGTATTGATCCAATAGTCGGCGGTTTAACAAATACTACGTTAGTGCATAGTAACAATTTCGTTTTAGAGAATAGCGTTGATTATACTATGTCTTATTATGATAGTATCACGTTTGAATGTATTTTTACAGGGCAGTGGCGAGAAATTTTTAGAGCTGCTATTGATTATGCTGGAACTACGAGTTCAACTTCAACTACAAGTTCTACATCAAGTACAAGTTCTAGTTCAAGTACAGTTTCTACAACCGCGTCGTCTTCCTCGACTAGTTCGACTTCAAGTTCTACTATATCGTCATCATCATCTACCTCTACAGTGAGTACCTCTTCAAGCACAATATCAAGTTCTAGTTCAACTACTTCAAGCTCTAGTTCAACTATTTCGAGTTCTAGTTCAATATCAAGTTCAAGTTCGACTTCTTCAACCTCAAACACTGCGTCAACTTTTAGTAGTATAAGTTCAACCTCCAGTAGTACAAGTATGACATCGAGTACATCGTCTTCAACCAGTACAACTTTAAGTACAACTACAAGTTCGTCAAGTAGCTCTTCTTCTTCCTATTCAAGTAGTAGTTCAAGTTCAACTTCAACTACACAGCAGTTATGGCGAGAAGTAAGTGGTTCGGCTTCTGGCGGCGCATCTTTAATAACAGAAGGAGATAGTTTATATAATCTTTATAGTGTTAGAAGTATAAAACGGTGGAATGGATCAACGTGGTCGATAATTTTAAATAACGGAAGCCCTACTTTATCAACTGTTATCGGGCATTATAACTGGAATATAACCGATATGGTTAATTTTAACAATAAAATATACGTATCCATTGTAGATTATGATAATGTGACAAATGCAGGATGGCTTTTTACGTACGATAGTAATACTACGACTTGGTCTCAAATATATACAACAAGCGTTTGTGGTTTTTATTGTTTACATGTCAAAGGAAACGATATGTATATAGGTGGTGGTAATTTTTTAGGAGCCCCAGAAGATATCGGATATGTATTTAAATACACTATAGGATCGGGTTTAACAACTCTTGGTAATTCTTCAAGTTTTCCAGATTGCGGCGGAGGTATAATGGGGCTTACTACAACAGATAGCGGGGAAATTTTTGCTGTTAGCAGTAAATACAGTGGAGAGCAGGTTCAAGTATGGCAGTATGATGGCTCTGGTACGAATTGGACAAAACGCGGAGGTAACGGTGTTAATAGTAGTTGGAATACTACTTCTTACGATGTAACCCATCCTAATTGTTTAACGTATAAAGGAGAAAAGATATATGTTGCCATGGAAGATACTAATAATGCGGATATTTGGGAGTATACGTTATCTGGTACAAGTTGGCAACAGGTGTTTAATGCAACCACAGAAGATAACCATATATTGTATACATGGAACGGAGGTATAAATGATTACGTATATAGACAAACGGATGGAAAAATTTATAGATATGAAGATAGTCCTTATACTTGGACGAAAATTGCAGGTGACGGAGTAAATGATTCCTGGACAAGCAGTATTTACGGTAATAATATGACGGTATTTGAGAATAAACTTTGCAGTATAAAAGATGGTACTAATACAGCGATGATTTGGCAGTATTTCGGGTTGAAATAGGAGGGATAAATGGCCACAGGAGATAAGAGAGTAAATATTTATAATAGACGCCATCTTCCTCTGGAGATGTTGTCTACCTATATGTATGATTATATACGGCAACTTACATTAGATGCAACAAAAGCGGTGTACCCAAACAGGGGAGTATTTACCGGAGGCGTTATTTCTGCATCCGTCGCTGATACAATTGATATTACAGCTACAGAAGCACTTGATCATGAGGGACATTTTGTTAATATGCGAGTGCAAAATCAAATTGCGTTTCCAAATATTTCAGGGGTTACGTATTACGTAGGGATTCGATATACGGAACTAGAAGTACCTAAAAATACGGAAGGGGCGGTAGAAATTTCTCCGTTTTCAGGAACAGCACAATATGTATATTATGAAGAGAATATAGGGGAAGATGGGTATCCTGAGGAGGTTATAGATAATGGAAACGGTACTATTACGATGTCGATTAATACAGTTGTCGGTTCAATGGATAACTCAGGACGTACTGCCCGTATTTGGTTAACAAATCCTCAAAGCGGTAATACGGGTTGGTACGAAGATGTAGTAATTCAATACGGAACTAATGCAGGTTGGGTAGGGAATAAAAATTATATTACGACCACAGGTAATTTTCATCAAATAGTGATTAGTGGTTCAATTTCGACTACAGTTTCCGATTACCGTGTTTGGGTAGGTGATGTTACAATCACCACAGTAGATATTTCTAACGATACAAATTATATTTATTTGGGAACGGTGCTAGGTAATGGGCCAGGAAATACGCCTGTTACTTTTACGGACGGCCGTAATATGATCGTAACCTCCGTTATTCCTGTAAATTTAAAACTGCAAGAATTAGCTAAAGAGTATTACGGTGACGGGTATACGTTTAATGGTGATGGAAATAGATCGAATAGACCTGTAGGCGTATTTACTCCAGGGGATACCTCTCCGAACATCAGCGCAGCTAAAAGATGGATTACAGCGAACGCAGGTGTTGGAGTTACAACGATTACATCTTTACAAGGCGGTAAACGCGGAGATATTAGGCAAATTTACGCTTATGATAATCATACCATACTACAACACAGCTCGAATTTAAAACTACAAAATTCCATGGATTATATTATGAATTACGGCGATAATATTACATTGTTTTGCATAGGAAGTAATACTTGGTATGAAATCGGTAGAACCGAGGGGTTATTATCTTCAACTTCAAGTTCTTCATCTACAACGACAGTTACAACTTCTTCTTCTTCAACTACGTCATCTTTTTCATCTACATCTACCGTATCTAGTTCTTTATCATCAACTACATCAACAATACCGTAAGGGGGATAAAATGGCTATAGGAGATAAAAGAGCGAGAATATATAATAGAAAATATATGTCCCTCAGTACTGTATCTACTTATTTTTTTGATAGATTGCGACAAAATATTTTAGATACAGTAAAGTTAATTTTTCCTACAAGAGGTATATTTTCTAATGGGGGTGTAATTACTCCTAATGTAAATCCAAATCAAATAGATATTACAGCATTTACGGGTGTTACAGATTTAGGTAATTATTTAAATGTAAGTGCCGAATCTGGAATACCATTTGAAAATATAAATTTAGTCACTTATTACGTAGGTGTCAAATATATAGAAGTAGAGGTGCCTGATCCTGCGGGTAGTGATGCCATTGAAATAGCTCCAGTTTTAAATGAACCGAGATACGTTTATATTCAGGAACAAATCGGAGAAATAAGCTATCCTGACCAGGTAATCGATAATGGAGATCAAACTTTAACTATTATTGTTGACTCCGTTACAGAAACAGGGCATAGTCATGCAGGTAGAATTGTACGAGTATGGTTAAATACGCCTTTGAGTACCGCGGCCGGTTACTACGAAGACTGTACGGTACAGTGGGATGGAACACATAATTATATTGAAACTGTTGGCGATTTACATCAAACATCCGTGAACGGTTCAATTTCAACAATAGTAACTGATTATAAGATTTGGATGAAAGGCTTAACAATTAGTACTACAGATTTAAGTACAGATTCCGATTACGTGTTTTTAGGTCAAATTACAGGAAGCGGAGGCATAGTACCCTTAGCTAATATAGATCAATCTGGCGTGAATTATTTATTTAGTACTACACAGGCGGATTTAAATGTACAACAATTAGCAAGAGATTTATATGGTGATAGTTATACATTTGATGGTACAGGTATTCGTGGAGATAGAGTAATCGGAATTTTTACAGACGGCGATAATTCTCCGAATATAAGCGATTATATAGCTTACTATACTAATAATTCAGTCTCTACAAAGATATATACTTTAAACGGGGGTAAACGTGGAGATTTAAGAATTATTATCGCTAATGATTTAAAAACAACGTTATTAAACAGTAATAATTTAAAATTAAAAAATAATACTTCGTGGTTGATGACTACTGGAGATACAATTATATTAAAATGTGTGTCAACCGGAGTCTGGGAAGAATTAGAAAGAGTAGAAATTAATTTAGCTTCCACTTCCTCGACAACAAGTACTTCTAGCTCTAGTTCGACAACTTCATCTACAAATACAAGTTCTTCATCTAGTTCAACGAGTTCTAGTTCATCCTCATCTTTTTCGTCATCCAGTTCTAGTTCCAGTTCATCTTCATCAAGTTCTTCGTCATCAAGTTCTTCGTCATCAAGTACATCTTCATCTGTTTCCTCATCAAGTTCTACAAGTACAACAAATATAAGCACAACAATAACAATAAGTAGTTCAAGTTCAAGCTCAAGT
>Ga0136651_10001943_pt1 | contig 11351 bp, 10 predicted proteins | sample Mar14236cmmetaG_FD_94867 | JGI IMG/M metagenome (GOLD analysis project Ga0136651, IMG submission 94867) | Marine hydrothermal vent microbial communities from Guaymas Basin, Gulf of California to study Microbial Dark Matter (Phase II) - Marker... ...
CCTGAGAAAATGGATGGATTGAGGGGCTTTTAGCAGTCTTCCCTCCTCCCTATTTTTATTGTTAAAAGTGGCCTCGGCTAACCCTCTTTTCCTCACCGCTCAGCGTGGCTAACGCTCGTCATCGGCCAGACAAACTTTGAGAGGAACCTTTTAAAAAGCAACCGTCGAGAATGGAAGGGGGATGAAGAGCGTTTACCGGTCTGATTCGCTACCAGGATGATGAGACTGGCACTGGCCGACCCCATTACTTCTTGAAGAGTTCGTGTTCAACCAGCGCCACGATGTCGTTGTGGATGTCCTCCACGCTGGCCATGGCGTTAACTATTTTGATTTCGGGGAATCTCCCGGCCAGCTCGAGGTAGTTCTCCCTGACCTTCTTCTGAAGCTCCACTATCTTGTCAAACTCCGTCTTTATGCTCCTGCCGTTTATGCGCTTCATACTCTCCTTGACCGGTAAGTCAAGTAGAATAACGAGGTCGGGCCTTATGGCGAATCGGTTTAGGTCAATCAGCCACTCAAGGTCGAGGCCACGGGCCCACTGGTAGGCGAGGGACGAGTAGAAGTAGCGGTCAGATATTACCACTTTTCCCGCTTCGAGAGAGGGCTTTATCAGCTTGTGAACGTGCTCGGCCCTGTCCGCCGCAAACAGGAGGGCCTCTGCTTCGTGACTTATCCGAGCCCCGTCGATTATACCCTCTTTTCCACCAGTCAGGACGAGCCTTCTGATTAGCTTTCCAAATGCTGTGTCGGTTGGTTCCTTTGTTAGGACGACTTCGTAGCCTTTCTTTTCAAACCACTCCGCCAAAAGCTTTGCCTGAGTTGATTTTCCGGCGCCATCGATACCTTCTATGACAATAAATGTTCCCACAGATGTCACCTCCAAAATGAACGGGAAGAGGTATAGGAAACCCCTTTTAACACTTTTCTCTTTGGATTTTTTGGAGGTTTAAAAGGGGAATGAAAAAATCTTAAAGGTTCTTCTTCATGTGGTCAAGGAGCTTCCACATGCTGCCGAACTCCAGCTCCTCCCCGTCCCTGTAAAACTCGACAACACCGTCGGGCCTGAAGCGCAGTCCGAAGTCGTATTTTTCCTTCTGAAGCTTGTGGAGGAAGACCTCCTTTGGCTTTGGCGGGAGGTAGCTCGTCATCATGTCGTTTATCAGTTCGACCTCGAAGTCGAAGTGGTCGCCCATACGCGGGAAGAACAGCACCGCGGGAGTGTTCATGGCATCGACGAGGGCTTTTCCTCCAACCTGGAAATTGTAGTGTTTGAAAATATCGTGGAGGAAGTCGTCGAGGGCGTTGGGGTAATAGACGGTTGCCCCGATATCGTTCGGCTGTGCCTCTATGAAGCTCCGGCTCTTCATGATGGCCGCTATCTCCTCGCTATCGATGCCGCTGATGTAAACGCGGACGCCGTCATGGTAGTACACATAGGCCAGCGGCAGACCCTTTCTCATGGCGAAGTCCTTGAGGGCTATGAGTGGAATCAGACGGACGTCCATTATAGTGGAGCCAGTGCTGACAATACCGACGACCATGGCCCGCTTCCCGTACCTGGATATGGCCCTGCCGTCCCTTCCAACTATTATCGTGCCGTGGGATATCGTCCCTATGGCCCTTCCAAGAAGGGCGAGCTCCTCAGGGTTGAACCTTTGGGAATAGTACACCTCCACTTTCATCACCTCAATTATTCAGCATTATACTTCTATCTGGGTTTCTACATTGGGACAATCCTGCTGAAGTCCCGATGAGTGTGTTGTCACAAATTACACTCCTCGGCTGTATTACCATGTCCTTATCAAAGTGGGCTTTTTCCCCGATTGCTGCCACTTTAATCTTTGCCCCTTCCTCTATGAGGGCACCTGAAAATATTACCGAATGCTCTATTTTAACGTTTCTGCCAATCTCAACGTTGTTTCCAATCTGGGGGATGTGCTCCACAGGCGGCCGGTTGAAGAAAGGCGCCATTAGTGTCGCCCGGTACATCGTCAGCGGGAACAACCTGGTTCCATCGCCGCCCGCCAAAAGCACTGCCTCCATTACGAGCACCGATAGCTTATATCACCGTGAGTTAATATACTTTGCGCCTGATGTTGGGAAATGACTGTTGGTCTATAGAAATGTGCATTGGACACCGTCGTTGTGATGAGTTCTTCTTCATTTTTATAGATAATGAACCAAAACGTGCCAGGGAATTAGCCCATATGCTGGCCACAATGACGAAGAATTTTTTAAGGACTTGGAGCAACTCCCAATGGAGGCGATATCATGGACGCCCTTAAAAAGCTTGAAAAGCTCCTTGATAAAGAGCAGTTTGAGAAAATAAAGGCTGTAGACAACCCTGAACTCCACGAGTTTCTGGCGGAGTGGATTGAGTGGCTAGAACCAGACAAGGTCTTCGTCTGCACGGACAGCCCGGAGGACGAGGCCTACGTCAAATGGAAGGCTCTATACTATGGCGAGGAAAGAATGCTTGAGACTCCCAATCATACGGTTCACTACGATAACTACTACGATCAGGCCCGTGACAAGGCCAACACCAAACTCCTCGTTCCCGGTGGTAAGGATATCCCCTTCCTCAACACCAAAGACCGCGATGAAGGCCTGAAGGAAATTAAAGAGCTTATGAAGGGCATCATGCGCGGAAAGGAGCTCTTCGTCTGCTTCTTCGTTCTCGGGCCGAAGAACTCAGTTTTCACGATTCCTGCAGTTCAGCTCACTGACTCGGCCTACGTGGCCCACTCGGAGTTCATCCTCTACAGGAAGGGTTATGAGGAGTTCAAGCGCCTTGGAAGGCAGGCCCGCTTCTTCCGCTTCGTCCACAGCGCAGGAGAGCTCGACGAGAGGAAGACCAGCAAGAACCTCGACAAGAGGAGGATTTACATAGATCTCGTCGATGAGACCGTTTACTCCGTCAACACCCAGTACGGTGGCAACACCATCGGCCTGAAAAAGCTCGCCTTCAGGCTCACAATCCAGAAGGCAGTCAGAGAGGGCTGGCTCAGCGAGCACATGTTCCTGATGCGCGTCAACGGCCCGAACGGCAGGAAGACCTACTTCACTGGCGCCTACCCGAGCATGTGCGGCAAGACGTCCACCGCTATGATACCGTGGGAGAACATTGTCGGCGACGACTTGACTTTCATAATGCCATTCAACGGCATCGCCCGCGGTGCAAACGTCGAGAAGGGCGTCTTCGGCATTATACAGGGCGTCAACCCCGAGGACGACCCGATAATCTGGCAGGTTCTCCACTCGCCGGTCGAGATAATCTTCTCAAACGTCCTCGTCAAGGACGGAAAGCCCTACTGGAACGATATGGGCGTCCCGATACCCGACGAGGGTGAAAACCACAGCGGAAAGTGGTGGCGCGGTAAGAAGGACGCTGAAGGCAACGAGATTCCGCCGAGCCACAAGAACGCCCGCTTTACCGTCAGCTTGGAGCACTTCCCGAACGTTGACCTTGAGGCCCTCGAAGCCCCGTGCGGCGTTGAGGTCGGCGGAATGATATTCGGCGGCAGGGACAAGGATACCTGGCCGCCGGTCAGGGAGGCCTTCGACTGGAAGCATGGAGTAATAACCATGGGCGCCGCCCTTGAGAGCGAGACGACCGCGGCCACACTCGGCAAGGAGGGAGTGAGGGCCTTCAACCCGATGGCAATACTCGACTTCATGAGCGTCCACCTCGGCGACTACCTCAGAAACTATCTCGACTTTGAGAAGAAGCTCAGAAAGACTCCGAAGATATTCGCCGTGAACTACTTCCTCCGCGACGAGGAAGGCAACTGGCTGAACCACAAGCTCGACAAGGCTGTCTGGCTCAAGTGGATGGAGCTGAGGGTCCACGGCGACGTTGATGCGATAGAGACGCCGATAGGCTACATCCCGAAGTACGAGGACCTGGCGAGGCTCTTTAAGGAAGTCCTGAACAAAGAGTACACCAGGGAGGCCTACGAGAAGCAGTTCACAATACGCGTCCCCGAACTGCTCGCAAAGATAGAGCGCATCGAGACCATCTACCGCGAGAAGGTCGGGGAAGTTCCGGAGGAGCTCTTCCAGGTTCTTGAGGAGGAAAGGAAGCGCCTTCTTGAGGCCAAGGAGAAGTACGGCGACTACATCAGCCCCTTCACCCTTGAGGGGGAGTGAGCTTTTCTCCTGTTTTATTTTCATGTTCTTTCGCCAATCTACCCTTCGGGTGGGCAGAAATAAGGTCGCTACCTACCCGTGGCATTGAGAAAAAGAACAGAATAATGAGAAAAAAAGCACAGCGCATCACTTGTGGGCGAATACCGCCACCACCTTCTCCGGCGTTACCTCGTCTATCCTCACGAAGCCGAAGCGCTCGAACTGGACGACGTCGTCCACCTTAACGCTGGCGTCGCTCTCCAGGAGGCCCTTCTTGATGACCAGCTCCTCTCCCTGGGGGACGAGAACCTCGCAGGCCATTCCCTCAGTGACCCAGTGGACCATCCTCCAGCGGTTCTCCCTGGCTACTTCGTAGTCCACGCTGTGGAACCTTGCCTTTATGCCGTCCTCGTTAACTTCGAGGATTTCGACGTTGAAGAGGTCCTTCAGGCGGACGAAGCTGCCAGGCTTGAAGAGCTCCATGTCGTCCCTTGAGACGTAGACCGGCTTTCCGGGAACGAACTTGAGCCTCCTAACCCCGCGCTCCGGGTGGTCGGGGTGGAGCGGTATCTCAGCAACGAACTCCTCATCGTAGCCCTCGATGTACATTGGAACCGGGTCTGCAACGAAGAAGTACCTGTTGGCTATCGGCTCGACTATGCGCCTGTTTATCGCCGCGAGGTTGTCCCAGCTTATCGTGGTGTCGCTCCTCTTGAGGCCGACCTCAATGATGAGCTCCCGTATTGCTTCCGGCCTTATGCCGCGCCTCTTGAGGGCCCTTATGGTGCCGAGCCTGGGGTCGTCCCAGCCGAGGTACTTGCCCTCCTCTATTCCCTTTCTGGTCTTGGACTTGCTGAGGATGACCCCCTCGATGCTGAGCCTTCCGTGGTGGACGGTGACGGGGTATTCCCAGCCAAAGTAGTCGTAAACGTACCTCTGCCTCGTCTCGTTCTCGGCGTGCTCCTGTCCGCGGAAGATGTGGGTGACGCCGAGCTCGTGGTCGTCTATCGCGGAGGCGAAGTTGTAGAGCGGCCAGACGCGGTACTTGTCTCCAACGCGAGGGTGGTCAGCATTGTCGATTATCCTCAGCGCCGGCCAGTCGCGGACGGCGGGGTTCGGGTGCTTGAGGTCGGTCTTGATCCTCACAACGGCCTCTCCTTCCTTGTACTCACCGTTGAGCATCTTGTGCCAGCGCTCAAGCTGGACTTCGGGCGGCTCCTCCCTGTGCGGGCAGGCGATGCCCTTGTCCCTGAGCTCGCGGAACTTCTCGGGCTCACAGGTGCAGACGTAGGCCTTTCCGCCCTTTATGAGCTCCTCCGCGTACCTGTAGTATATCTCCAGCCTGTCGCTGGCGATGTGGACCTCATCAACCTTGAAGCCGAGCCATTCGAGGTCTTCCTTAATCCACTCGTAGAAGACCGGCTCGGGCCTCTTGACCTTTGGGTCGGTGTCGTCGAAGCGGAGTATGAACTTGCCGTCGTACATCCTCGCGTACTCGTGGCTCAGTATCGCCGCCCTAGCGTTTCCGAGGTGGAAGGCACCGTCCGGGTTCGGGGCAAAGCGGGTGACCACCTTCCCCTTCTCCGCCTTCGGGAGGGGTGGGAGGCCCTTCTTCTCCTCCTTTTTCTTCTCCTTCTTCTCCTCAAAGAACTCGGGGTAAATCTCCCTCAGTTTTGCCTCCTGGTCTTCAATGGACATGCTGTTTACCTGCTCGACTATCTCGTTGACGAGCGGGATTACTTCCTTGGCTTTGGGCCTCAGCTCGGGGTTTTCGCCGAGAACCTTCCCTATAACCGCCTTTGGGTTTGCCTTTCCCTTGTGGGTGTAGGCATTGATGAGCGCGTACTTCAATACGAGTTCTTCCACGTTCATTCTCCTCACCGGTGGGGGAATGGATGGAGCGGTTATAAAGTTTAGTCTTTGGAATTTTTGGTTTTCTCCGGATGCTCAAAGAAAGGGATGACTTCTCAACAATGCCAAAACAGCATACTGCCAACCGATGGCCGTGTGGAAAGATAAGAGAAAAGGGAGAATTCACTCCGCAAAGGTCACTATCTTGAGGTTTATCGGGCGCCTGACGACGTTGTACTTCCTCGCGCCGATGAGGTATTTGACGCCGCTCTCGCTCACCGTGTCGATGAGCCTCTGTGTGATGACACCGTTGAAGACTGCGGCATAGACATCCTTGCGCTCCTTGAGGTGGTTGGTCAGCTCCCTGACGGGTATCTCTGCCAATACCTTCTTGTCCTTATCAAGGAGCAGGGCCATCGACTCCTTTGAGGCCTTGACCTTCTCGATGAACTCCCCGAATTCATCGAGCTCGCTCGGCTTCGGCTGCTGAATGGGTTTTATTATCTTCTCTTCCCTCTTGGGTTCGGGCTTCTCCGGCTTCTCGTGCTTCTCGGGCTTTTCTGGCTTTTTCTGTACTACCTGTGGAGCCGGGACAACGACTGGTTTCCGTTCCTCTTTGTGATCTTCCTTGGTCTTAGTCTTCTCCTTCTCTCTGATAACGTCGTAGAAATTCCTACCCTTGTAGAATATCTCGGTTATGACCTGCTCCGCCGGAACCTTGCTTCTGAGGGATTTGACTATCTCCTTCTTGGTGAGCTCCTCGACTTCCTTGCCCTCCGGGGCCCTTGCCACGTAGTCCACATCCGCAACCTGAAGGAGCTCCTTGAGGATAAGCTCACCGCCGCGGTCGCCGTCGGTGAAGGCTGTAACTATGCGCTCCTTGCTGAGCTTTATGATGGTCTCTGGAACAGAGGTACCCTCGACGGCTATCGCGTTCTTTATGCCGTGCTTAAGCAGGTTGAGGACATCGGCCCTACCCTCGACAACGATAATCGAGTCTGAGAACGGGACGTGCGGTCCGGCCGGAAGCTTCTCAGGGCCGTACTCGATGAGCTCCTTGGCGCGGACGGCCTTCTTGACCTCCTCAGTGAGCTCCTGGGTCTCGGGGATCTCCTGCTCCATGAGTCCCTCCAGTATCTCCTTGGCCCTCTCTATGATGTACTTCCTCTTGGTCGCGCGGACGTCCTCGATGCGGAGCACCTTTATCTTGGCCTCTGCTGGACCGACCCTGTCTATTGTCTCGAGGGCAGCGGCAAGAATTGCCGTCTCAACCCTGTCGAGGCTCGATGGGACAGTTATTGTTCCGTAAGTCTTTCCGGCCTTTGTGTGAACCTCAACCCTTATCCTTCCAATCCTTCCGGTCTTCTGAAGTTCCCTGAGATCGAGATCGTCACCGAGAAGACCCTCAGTCTGTCCAAAAATAGCACCAACAACGTCAGGCCTTTCAACAATTCCACTTGCTTCGAATTCCGCGTAGATTACATATTTGGTCGTTCCGAATTCGTCCTTGGCTGACATACCATCACCTTCTTTCCGTTTTCCAAACTTCTGCTTTTCAGCCAAAATGTGGTGAAGCACTGTCTTTTTCCTCTTCATCGAATTCCCTCCAGATGGGGGTCAGAAACGGAGACGACCTTAAGGTAAAGGCCGTATAGGTCCTCAATTCCTTTGATGTCCTTCTTTGCGATTCTCCTGAGCTCCCTGCGCGTCTCTGCATCGACCCTGCAGGGATAGCCCTCCAGGTACCGGAGGAGCTTCCGTGCGAGTTCTTCGCCCTTTCTGTCGAAGTCCGTAAGTATCATGACCTCTTTATATGATGACGCGATGAGCGCAACTTCCGTTAAAGGCAGGCGGGAGAGCCTTATTATCTCCGTCCTGACCCCCAGATTTCTCAGAGCCACCTCGTCTCGCATGCCCTCCACGATGAGGGCACCTTCAAACTCTCGCAGTTTGTCTATAAGCTCCAGGAATCTTTTATAGTTTTCGGCGTACATTTTGCCGTCGGTTGGATACCGAAAGAATGGGGTTATAAGTTTATTGATGGATTTTTGACACGTTTATGTGCATAGTAATCAGCAGACGTTTCTGACAGTAACCGTGTGGCTCATCGGCTCCTCGTAGAACTCTTCAATGAGCCTCTGAAGCCTCCTCGACAGCTCAATCTGTTTGCCCCACGAGCCCTCGATTTTGCCCTTAGCAGCCATCCTGCCGAGGAACTTCTTCATCTCCTCACTCAGTGGGCTCGGCTTACATCTGGCCCAGGGTGTCCCCGGGAGCGGCATGAAGTAGTGCGCACGAACCTTTCCGCCCTTGTTCATGATCCACTTCATCAGTTCGATGCTCTTGCGCTGGCTTTCGGGCGTCTCGTTGGGCAGGCCGACGATGAAATCAACTACCGGCTCAAAGCCGTACTCGAGCATGTACTCCACAGCCTTCATGACGTGCTCCACTTTGTGTATCCTGTGCATGGCCTTGAGCATCGCGTCGTCTCCGCTCTGGGCGCCTATTGCCAGGCGGGTGTTGTCCGCGTAGTCCACGAGCAGTTCAAGGGTTTCGGGCAGGACAAACTCCGGCCTGACCTCGCTTGGAAACGTGCCGTAGTAGAGCCTCCTGCCCTCTTTCCGCAGAGGCTGAAGGGCTTTGAGGAGGGCCTCAAGCTTGTTGAGCTTTAGAATTGCTCCTGGGCTTCCGTAGGCGAAAGCGTTCGGTGTTATGTAGCGCATATCCTTCATTCTGCGGGAATACTTCACTATCTGGTCTATGGGCCGGTGTCTCATCCTCATTCCTTTAATGTAAGGCGTCTGGCAGTAGTAGCAGCCAAAGGGACAGCCGCGGCTTATCTCGATGGGGGAGATAAGGCGAACGCTCTCGGGATACGGCGGAAAGCGCCAGAAGTCCTCGACCTTAGCGAAGCCAGTGAATACGAACTCACCGTTCAGGTAGAACGCCAGCCCCCTGATACCAAGGAGCTCCTTTGTAATCCAGTATCCATTTCTTTTCAGTACCGTCAACAGCTGGTAAAGAACCTCCTCTCCCTCACCTATGACGGCTATATCAAAACCGAGCTGATTTAGGGTGTGTTTTGGCATTGCTATGGCGTGATAACCTCCCGCTATGAGGAGGGCGCCCCTCTCCCTCAGGAGGCGGACTTCCTCGGGCAGTGAGCCCCATATCTCCTCAGTGAAGAATGAGTACAGGACAACCTTAGGCCGGGCCTTGAGTATCTCCTGGAAATCCTTGGTGATGAGAAGTTCACCCATGTCAAAGCCCTGACTCTCCAAGGCTCCTAGGAGATGAACGAAGGCATTGTGATTGCGCTTTGTCATTCTCACCGCTATCTCTGGCATGGTTAAAGCCTTGAGAACTGGCTTAAAACGCTAACGGTTAGAAAGTAGAAGTAAAAAAGCCAGAAGGCCTTCAGGCCTTGATGGCAAGCTTGATGTCCTCGGCCTTGACGGTCTTCCTGCCAGCGTGCCTGGCGAAGTCGGTGGCCTTCCTAGCAAGCTCGATGGCGTACTCCTCGAGGTACTCGGCGAGGACCTTGGCAGCGTCCTCGCTGACCCTCTCAGCACCAGCCTTCCTTATAAGCCTGTCAATCGGGGCAATCGGAAGCTCGGCCATTCACAACACCTCCTTAAAGGGTTTTTCAGTATTTTTTAGGGAATTGGAGATATATAAACCTTTCGGTAAATGGAGGCATTTCCGCCGCTTTGACGCCGGATGCACCATGGAATAAATTCAACTTGGCCAGCTGGGTGTTCGTGGACACTAACTCCCCTCCCCGTTTTACTGTCATGACACTATGGCCCATTGGGGGTCTCACCCAGGTGAGGCCCTTTAACTGCCGTGGGCACGATTAAAAAAAAGTACTGGTCAATACTGCCAACAGCACGGGAAAACTGTCCGAATGTGGGTACTGAAAGAGAGAATAACAGGGAAGCCCCCATCACAGGGAGAATCACTTCCGTCTCTTCGAAAGCGCTAGGTGTTGGCTTCCCTGGTAGTTGCCCCTGTACGGGTTCTTTGTGGGGCCTTCCAGCCTTATGAAGGCTATTTGCACAAAGCGTTCTCCGTAGGCCAGCTCGACCGGTTCGTCGGAGGCGTTGTAGATTCCCAGGGTGAGGTTGCCGTCCCAGCCCGGATCAACCCATGCGAACGAACCCACAAGTCCTTCCCTTGCGAGGCTGCTCCTGAGCTTCATGTCTCCCATAACGTCGTCCGGGAGTTTGACCCTCTCGAGGGTGAGGATGAGGGAGTAGGTCTTGGGAGGAATTACAACCTTTCCGACTTTTTCAACGTCGATTAGTTCTCCGTGTATATATACCTCCTTCCCAACGCGCAGGTCGTAGCCCGCCGGCTGGAGGGACTTCTCGTTGAAGGGTTCGATTAGAATTTCCTTCCTGATTTTCCAATCCGGAAGCATCATTGATAACCACCGCAAGCTTTATTTTTGGGCAACTTAAAACACTTGCGAGGGCCCGTGGCCTAGGGGATATGGCGCCGGCCTTCGGAGCCGGTAGTCGCGGGTTCGAATCCCGCCGGGCCCGCCACAAATCTTTCTACGCTCTCGAAAATTATGCTGAGAAGGTGTCACCCGAGGACACGCCTTAATATTGCAAGCTGACGTTCATTCCAGGCTTCTTCATCGAGGACTACAAGAAGCACGCCGTTGTTTGTCACAGCGAAATCCACTAATGTTGCTAAAAATTTCACAACAGACTCAAAGCCGTTGTACGTTGACAGGTACTCCAGACAGTCTATTACCACGACACCACTGGCCCCTTTTTCTTTTGCTTCTCTGAAGTATTCTCTCGTCATCTGGGCCAGGTATGCAAGATTTGTTGGGGAGATATGGCCTTCTAGCTCGTCAGCGCCTAAATAGTAGACATTCCATCTTTCCGGGACGTCTAAGCTCCTAACAAACGCCAGCACTGGGTACTCTTTGAGTTCTTTCTTTACCCTTTCATACTCTTGGGAGGTTATAAGCCGAGCACCGGGCTTTAATGGGGCCTTTATCTCCACTGGCCCTTCAAAGAACAGGAACTCCCTGGAAGTTACAAGCCTTATTATGAAAAAGGCTGCAAATAAGGACACAATAGTGGCGATGAATTTCCATATACAATGAAATCTGGCAAAACTCATTCTCACTGGGTATAAAAGAGTGAATATGCCAAATGCAATTGTCAAGGTGCCGAGATAAAGGCTGTCTCTGTGCCTTCTACTCATTATCATGAAAATATGACCAGCCAATGTTATGACTACCCCTGAAAGGACGACAAAGGGGACTTCAACAGAAGATAAAAAGCCATAGGGAAGCCTTAAATGAGTTAAGAGTAAACCATAGAGGGCAAAGAGGAAGGGGACAATCCCTA
>Ga0136651_10001946_pt1 | contig 11339 bp, 12 predicted proteins | sample Mar14236cmmetaG_FD_94867 | JGI IMG/M metagenome (GOLD analysis project Ga0136651, IMG submission 94867) | Marine hydrothermal vent microbial communities from Guaymas Basin, Gulf of California to study Microbial Dark Matter (Phase II) - Marker... ...
ACCCTGCCCAGCGCCTGCCTGGAAATAAGGCCGGCAAAAACCACCGACAGTGAACTTCGCCGCCTGGCTGAGGCTCTGCGTGCGCTACCCACGCCGGTCATTGGGCGCCTGCACAAGGGCGGTGTATTACTTGACCTGCGCTGCCTGGAACAAGAGGCCGATTTTATCGCACAATTATCGCAACTGAGCGAGGCGCTGCTTTGATTATTGCCACCGCCGGTCATGTAGACCATGGTAAAACCTCATTAATCAGGCAACTGACCGGTGTCGATACTGACCGTCTGGAAGAAGAAAAGCGTCGCGGTCTTTCAATAAACCTCGGCTTCGCCTACCTCCCCCAGGACAATGGCACCCGCCTGGGCTTTATCGACGTCCCCGGCCACACGCGCTTTATCAACACTATGATTTCGGGGGTCAGCGGTATAGACCTGGGTATGTTGGTGGTAGCCGCGGACGATGGCCCCATGCCGCAAACCCTGGAACACCTGGATGTTCTGCGCCTGCTGGGGCTCAGAGATTTTGTAGCAGTGATATCCAAGACAGACCGGGTGCCCGCAGAGCGCGTCGAGGAAGTCAGCGCGAAAGTACGAAGGTTATTGGAGAACGAGAAATACGACCTGTTCACCGTATCTAACATTACGGGTAAAGGGATTCCTGAGTTGTTGGCTTTTTTGCAGGGGCACGCACTGCGACATAAAACCCGCGGTGTGGCCGGTAATTTCCGTATGTCCATAGACCGCGCATTTTTACTCAAGGGCATAGGCCTGGTGGTAACCGGAACTGCCACTGCCGGTAAAATAACCGTAGGAGATGCTCTACAGCTGTTGCCACAGCGTACAACACTGCGAGTGAGGTCCTTGCGGGTACATGATCAGGAAGCGCAGAGCGGTCACGCCGGGCAACGCTGTGCTCTCAATATTACCGGGAACATTGAAAAGCAGCAGATTACCCGTGGCGATGTCCTGACTGCGGCAACAAATGCTCCGCTGAAGCATCGCTTTGATGCCCGCTTTCGCCTGCTGCCAAATGGGCCATTTCCGGTGAAACACCTGTCCCCGGTTAAGTTACATATTGGTGCGAAACACCTTGAGGCGAGGCTCTACATTATTGATGAAATAGCGGGGTCGCGCCTGCAACCAGGCGCCGAGGCACTGGTGCAGATTATAACGGCCCTGCCCTTATCCTGCTGCCGCGGCGACAGATTCCTGCTTAGGGATCACAGTGAAACCGTGACCCTGGGCGGCGGCTTGGTGCTTGACCCTCTCGCACCGCGCGCGGGCAAGTCCCGGGAGCACAGGTTGACCTACCTGGCCGCAATGTCCAATGACGATGTGGAGCAGTCTCTCAGGCAGTTGCTTGACACTCAGAGGAATGAAATCAACCTGAGCGATTTCAGCCGCAGCTGGAACTTGCACGAGCAGGAAATGCTTGCCTTGAGAGACCGCGTCGCAGCCATGCATTTTGTCCAGGAGGACATTAGTTACGTTATAGCCATGGAGCACTGGCAGACTGCGGGAAAGTCTCTGCTAAAAGCGGTGCAACAGCTCCATTTAAAACACCCCGAGAAACCCGGCATAAAACTATCTGCCCTGCTGTCACATTTGGAAGATGTCATGTCGAGCACGCTGTTTCGCGCGGTTCTTTCGCAAGCGATGCAAGAAACCACACTCAGCCTGGTCGGCGGACTGGTGCAAACCAGCGGTTACAAACCCAGGGAGTCGAGAGTCGATCAACAGTGCTGGCAAACCCTGGAGAAGATTTTTGAAACACAGGCCGCACAGATGCCCCTGGTATCAGAATTAATGAAGATAACGACCTGGAGCAAACCCAAGGTTCTGGATACTCTTAACAGTGCCCAACGCCAGGGCCTGGTGCTGAAACTCAACGACAGGCGCTACGGTCTACCCCGTCAACTTCTTGATTATGCAAAAAAAGTACTGACGCTGGAGGCCAACGGCGAGGAGATCAACGTCACCAACTACAGAGATAGCACCGGTGTGGGCCGCAACCTGATCATAGAGTTACTGGAATATTTCGACTCCATACGATTCACCCAACGGCGTGGTGGACACCGTGTAATACTCGACCCAACACTTCCAGATAAACACTTTACACGGTAGTATGAGCGGGCTCCGATTGTGGAAGAGCGATGTCCCCGGTGGGGTGCCTGGTCTTCAAAACCAGTGAGGCGCTGATAAGGCGCCTGGTGGGTTCGACTCCTACCTCTTCCGCCATATCTCTGTATTTATAATCGGACCAAACATGTTGAGTACTTCACGGGCCGGAAGCAAGAGGAGTCTTCATGAGCAAGGTAGCACCTGCACGAGTTGATAGTGTGCGATTACAAAATCTCACCCGGGCATTTATTGGCTCTGCCAGCATCTTTGCCGCACTTGATCTCGAATTATTCACTGCCGTATCAGCTGGCGATAACACTACCGGGAAATTCGCCAGGAGAGCAAATATCTCTGAAGTGAATGCCGATCGTCTGATGACGATGTGTGCATCCCAGGGATTATTGTACTGGGTGGACGACCATTATGAGAATGCTGACGATGCACAGCGTTTCCTTGTAAAAGGTGAGAAAAGTTATGCGGGAGCATGGCTGACGTTTACCAGACCGTCCTGGGACAACTGGGGAAAATTGACGGAGAAACTTCAGAACCCGGAACCGGCAACGGTTATTGGTGGCTATGAAGGTATGACCGTTGAGTATGCTCGCGGCTACCATGAGGCGACGGCCAGCATCGGTTTTGGCGCCGGCAGACGATTTGTTAAGCAGGTAGATCTGTCCAAGCGCAAGAAGATGATGGATCTCGGCGGTGGGTCTGGCGCCTATTCCATTGTCGCGGCGCAGGCCCACCCGAAGTTGAAGGCCGTGGTGTTTGATTTGCCACCGGTCGCGGTGATCACTGGGGAATATATCGCCAAATACGATGTTGCTGATCAGGTCAGCGCGCAAGGCGGCGATTTTACCAAGGATGATTTCCCTGAAGGTTGTGACGTTGCGATCATGGCCAGCAACCTGCCGCAGTACAACCGGGAGATTATTAACCAGGTGATTCAAAAAGCTTACGATGCGCTCTTGCCAGGCGGTGAGATGCACCTCATCGGCGAGATGCTGGATGATGACCGGCAGGGGCCGACTGATGCCGCGATCTGGGGGCTATTTGAGGTCATGTCCAACAGTACGGGTATTGCACATACAAGGGCTGATTGTGTGTCCTATTTTGAACGGGCTGGCTTCACTGACGTCCAGGTAAATGACTTTATCCCTGGCACCCTGGCCAGGACGAGCGGGAGAAAAAAATGACCGACAAAATGATTACTACAGATCAATCAGCGTTTGATGGCGCGCAAATGGTCGCTGATCTCATTAGGCTCTTGCGCTTACGTACCACGCCCATCGGCATGAAAATGTTTAAAACCAAGGCGGAAATGGAGGCTGTACCAAGAATTCGTCGTCCAAAGGATATCCACACCACAGACCAGATTGTCGGGCAGGCCAGCCGAAATGGCTGGACGGTAGGTATCACTATGGAGGACCTTGTCGGCCCTCAATGTGGCACCGTTCTCGGGCTTCACCCGCGCGATGAAGAATGGTTGTCAGGGAAAGCGATGACGGGGGTCTGGTATAGCACTGAAGAAGATGCGGCAGCACATCAGGATGCAATGGATACTGTGGAATATGGGAAATATGAGGCGATGGCAGTAAGTCCATTGGCTGCGGGCCGTCTGGACCCACCGGACATATGCCTGATATATGCCACACCCGCCCAGATGATTCTATTTATAAATGGATTGCAGTGGGCCGGCTTTGAAAAATTACAGTGGGGATGCGTTGGTGAATCCGCCTGCGCTGACTCATGGGGCCGGGCCTTAAAAACCGGAGAGCCGAGCCTTTCACTGCCGTGCTTTGCCGAACGACGATACGGTGGGGTAATGGAGGATGAGTTGTTGATGGCCTTGCCGCCAAAATTTCTACCGGGCGTTATCGCCGGCCTCGACGCACTTTCCAAAAATGGCTTACGCTATCCGGTTCCTCAGTATGGGATTACCACGGATGTCAGGGCGGGCCTGGGTGTTAGTTATCCCAAGTAACTACATTCACGTCCCCGGGTCCCTGGTGCCGGGGCCTGAGCAATTATCTGTTCGCCGCGAGTATGATAAATGCGACCGGCCCCTAAACCAGGGTTAATGGTCTGAAGATACAAAACCTAATGCCATACCGGTCATTTTTGCATTTAATTTAGCAACAGGCGACGACAATTGGTGAATACAGGCAAAAAAGCCTTCGTTGTGTTGCTTCTATTGCTTGGCGCATGGTCGGTGAATGCCAGGGCTGAAGCGCTGGTGTTTACGGCGATACCTGATCAGGATGAAAGTCAGTTACAGATTCGATTTTCTAAGGTAGCAACTTATCTACAGCAAAATCTCGGTGTCAAGGTTCGCTATCTCCCTGTGAAGTCCTATGCGGCGGCCATCACCGCTTTTAAAAATAATCAGGTACAGTTAGCCTGGTTCGGTGGTCTGTCGGGGGTGCGTGCGCGGATGCGGGTGCAAGGATCTGAAGCCATTGCACAGGGCTACGAGGATCAGTTTTTTAAAACCTACTTTATCGCCAACGTAGAGCAGACGGCGCTGTCTGCACCGGTTGCGGATTTGTCGGCTCTAAAAGGTTTTACATTCACATTTGGATCCAAGGGGTCTACGTCCGGCCGTTTGATGCCGGAATTCTATCTTCGCAAACAGTATGGTGTAGCTCCTCAGGAGGTGTTTAAGCGGGTCGGTTTTAGTGGCGATCATTCACGAACTATCGCATTGGTGCAAAGCGGGGCGTTTCAGGTAGGTGCCGTGAATTATAAAGTGTGGGAAAATGCCGTTCAGCAGGGTTTAGTTGATGAGGCTATGGTAAAGATTATATGGGAAACACCAACCTACTCTGATTACCAATGGAGTATTAGAGGCGGGACAGAACAGCGTTTTGGCACCGGCTTTAAACAAAAAGTTAAAACGGCGCTGTTAACAATGGATGATCCGGAGTTACTGCGAGCGTTTCCTCGTCAGTCTTTTGTATCGGCAACCAACGCGGATTACGAAGAAATTAAACAGGTAGCGAAATCCGTAGGGCTAATAGATTAATGTTGGAACTGGTAAACCACTTTTCAGGTTATGACGATCGCAGGATTTTGCGCAATGTTTCAGTTGCCATTGAACCCGGCGAGGTGGTTGCTATTGTCGGTGAAAGTGGCGCCGGAAAGAGTACTTTGTTGCAACAGCTGTACCTTGTGGCTCCGCAGAGCATTGCATTATGTCCCCAATCGTTGGGTCTGGTTTCAACGCTGTCAGTTTTCCATAACATCTATATGGGCAAGCTTGGTCAGCGTTCTGTGGGGCGGCACTTGCTGAATTTATTCTGGCCGCAGGCCCTTGCCTGGGGCCAGGTGTTATCAGTCGCTCAGCAAGTTGGTGTCGGTGATATCCTGCGTCAGCGCGTTGCCAACCTGTCCGGCGGCCAGCAACAGCGAGTTGCTTTGGCCAGGGCGCTGCTACAGGGTCAATCACCCCAGGTAACAACATTTATCGGAGATGAACCAGTTTCTTCGGTGGATCAGAAACACGCTGCTACGCTACTGGAAAATATAAAGGATCAATTCACCCAAGTAATAGTGGCGATACATGACAGACAACTGGCACTGAATCACTTTGACCGCATTATTGGCATTCGACAGGGGCAAGTCGCTTTTGATGCGCTTTCGTCTGAACTTTGTTTGCAGGATTTGTCGATCGTGTGTCGCGATCAATAATGGCGTTTCCTGGTGCTGGAACCTTCCCATCGACCCTCTCTTAAAGGCTTATTTTCCGTTTCGGTTTTTTTGAGAAAAATCCCACTTTCGTTGCTAACCAAAACTACCTTGATATTGTGTTTTGTGGCGATGCTATGCCTGCCATATACCGATATTGAAATCACCGTCACCTCTCCTTGGCTGGAGTTCAAGCGGTTATTAATGGGAGCTTTCACGCCATCTTATCCTTCGTTCTTTGAACTGACCAACGCCCTGGTTCTCACGGTTCAATTCGCCGTTATTGGTGTTATAGCCAGCATGGTGACAGGTTTTATCCTGGCCTGTTTCTATCACTGGCAACCGGTGCGATGGTTTTGTGCTTTTATACGATCCATCCATGAGTTGTTCTGGGCGCTATTCCTCATTGCGGTGATAGGTGTGTCACCTCTGGCAGGGCTGTTAGCCATCGCAATCCCTTACTCGGGAATATTCGGAAAAGTATTTAACGAGATGTTGTTACAGGCTGACCCCGTTCCGGGGGAGGTGCTAAAAGGAAAGGGCTCGGCGTTCATTGGGTTCGTCTATGGACGTCTTGCCCAGATGGCTCCACGCATGGCTCATTATGTCACTTACCGCCTGGAGTGCGCTTTACGTTCAAGTGCTGTACTGGGGTTTGTCGGGTTACCAACATTGGGGTTTCACCTGGAGTCATCAATTAAAGAAGGTCACTACTCTGAAGCCTGGTTGTTGATGTATGTATTGTTGGCGCTCATCGCCGGTAAAAACTGGTGGTTTAATAGTAAAACATGGTTAATTTTTTTGTGCTGGCCTGCCTTTTTTTCCCTTTTTCAGAAAGTGTCTCTTTACAGAACATAGGACAATTTTTTTCAGAAGAGTTGATTCCCGCACCATTACGCGGCGTACCTTTGGACAAGCAAACATTGCCATTGTTTTATTCATGGTTTCAGCCCTTGTGGTCAGGCGAGGCTTTTCCAGGAATAGTTAACACCTTTGTGCTTAGCATGGTGTCACTGATTGTTACAGGGGCACTGGTTTTACTCACCCTTCCCGGTCAATCTAAATGGTTTGCCGGTAAGCGGTTTATCAATATACGTTGGGTAGGGGTGGTGGGTGTACTGGTTGTTCGTTCTGTGCCAGAAATTGTGTTGGCATTTATTGTGATGTTATTGGCGGGGCCGTCGATGTTGCCTGCCATCATTGCCCTGGCAATGCATAATTGCGGCGTGATCAGTCATCTACTACAACAGCAGGTTGATGGATTGAAATTGAGAGCGGATCACCCCAGGGGCATCCTGTTATTTTGTTATGAAATCATGCCAAGAATTTCCACGCAATTTATGAGCTTCTGGTTGTATCGGTGGGAAGTGATTATGCGAGAAACTGCGATACTTGGCCTGTTGGGCATACCCACCCTGGGATTTTTTATTGACTCTGCATTTGAAGATATTCGTTATGACCGCGCATTTATGCTTATTCTATTCGCGGCCGCCCTTAACTTACTGATAGAAGGCATCTCCGGGCGCCTGCAACGATCACTAAACGCCATACCTGCCCAATGAGAGAGGCGGAGTGGATTAACACGCGTTAAGCACGATCGATTTTTTGAGAAATATCAAGAGCCTGCTCGATGTCCCAGAGGATGTCATCAATACTTTCCAGCCCAACGGAGATCCGTACCATATCCGGCGCTACCCCCGCGGCAATTTGCTCATCCTCGTTGAGTTGCCTATGCGTTGTGGATGCAGGATGAATGATCAGGGTTTTAGCATCACCGACATTGGCCAGATGACTCAAAAATTCGACGTTCTCAATGAACTTGATGCCGGCTTCCTTGCCGCCCTTGATACCAAACGTAAAAATAGCACCAGCGCCTTTAGGCAGATATTTTTGTGCAAGGTCAAAGTAGGGATTGTCAGCGAGCCCGGCATATTTAACCCAGGAGATCGCATCGTGATCTGTCAGAAACTCAGCGACCTTCATCGCATTTTCGACATGCCGTTCCATGCGGATATGCAGGGTTTCCAATCCTTGCAGAAAGAGAAACGAATTGAAAGGGCTTAAACTCGGCCCAAGTGTTCGCAACGTTTCAAGTCGGCACTTGGTTATAAAGCCAAAGTCACCAAACGTCTCATAAAACCTGAGACCATGATATCCTTTCGATGGCTCTATCATTTCAGGAAATTTGCCGTTGTCCCAGGGGAATGTCCCGGATTCAATCACGACGCCCCCGATGGATGTACCATGGCCACAGATAAATTTCGTGGCGGAATGAACGACAATGTCCGCACCGTAGTCAAACGGTCTACAAAGAAACGGCGTGGCGAAGGTGTTATCAACCATTAGCGGAATACCCGCGTCATGGGCGATAGTGGCAACCACCTCTATATCAATCAGGTTGTTTGACGGATTGCCGATTGTTTCAATAAAAATCACCTTCGTCCGCTCAGTGATCGCATTGCGGAAGTTATTGACATCATCAGGGTCAACAAAGATGGTGTTGATACCCATACGCCTGAAGGTCACATCAAATTGGGAATAGCTGCCGCCATATAGCGTGCTCGCTGACACCATCTCGTCACCCTCGGCCAACAAGGTCAGCAGGGCTGTCATCTGCGCAGCAAGCCCCGAAGCGACCGCTAAAGCAGCACTTCCCCCTTCCAGGGAAGCCATGCGCTCCTCAAACACGGCGGTCGTGGGATTGGACAAACGACTATAGATATTGCCAAAGGTCTGGGCATTGAAGAGACTGGCGGCATGCTCCGTATCATCAAACACGTAGGCCGCTGTTTGGTACAAAGGGGTTGCCCTGGAGCCCGTCGCCGGGTCTGGTATCTGCCCTGCATGCAAGCAACGGGTTTCGAAGCCGAATTCGTGGCCAGTCATTTTTACTTCCTCTTGGGGACGATTTTTAAGGTAAACGCCGGGGACGCTTCGCTGAGATGATTCCCGTATTGACACCAGCCCAGTTCAGGCCGCCAAACAGTCGCGCATATTCAATTTTCATACAGCGATCCATTACAACGTCGAGTCCGGCCTCCCGGGCCTGCGCGGCGGCTTCTTCATGGACAATGCCAAGTTGCAGCCAGAGAACCCTGGCGCCCATATCGATGGCTGGCTGTACAAACTGTGGTACCTGTTCAACCTTTTGAAAAAGATCAACGACATCGACCTTACCTGGAATAGACTCGAGATTCGGGTAGCACTTCTGCCCCAGTATCTCTTTATAATTAGGGTTCACCGGGACGACGTTGTAACCGCGTTCGAGCAGATATTTCGCGGCAAAGTAACTGGGCCGGTACCAGTTGCCAGACAATCCCACCATGGCGATGGTTTTTGAATCATCCAGAATTCGTCGAATTGTCGCGTTGTCCATGTTAGCTGCCTTCGGCTAATTCCCTGTCTCGTTCAGTTTGATAGCGAGGCGTGGTGTCTCTGGGTGAACGCTGGTCGGCACCGTCCGTATTTTTGTCACGATCAGCGATCATTTGCCAACCGGCATCCCACGAGAAATCGAGTGGTTCCACACCTGGCGTGACCATAGTGTCAAAACCTGAAACAGCCGCATCGAGCACCGCCCGTTGATTGTCCACGTCAAACGGTCGACCTCCCCCGAAGCCAAGGGGATAATTGAGAAATTTGGCCCTGGGAGGTCTCCCTGCCTGCAGGATATCCAATCCGCCACCGAGGATGAGTGTCGGTAAACCTTTCGCTTCAAAGTAACGGGCTATCAGACACACGGTCTGATTACAAACAGGTCACAATGGCACCAACAAAAGCACATCAATCTCTTCATCGGCAATGCCTTGTTCCAGTGCAGGAATCAGCTCTTCCACAACCCGACGCTGGGAATAAATACCGCCCATGCAGGAAAAAAAATTGTCCGCCAAAGCACCTATGACGCCTTCTGACTTTAAGGTTTGCAGTGCTTCGATGGGAAAGGTGCAACGAGGATCTTTACGAGCATCCACCAGGTAATTTTCGGTCACATGAGAGAAACGAATGTCTTCGACAGGGGTGGTACTGGGAATAGCCCGAACACTGGTATCGTCCTTGTAATAATAAGCAACCTGGCCGGCGACGTATGTGCCTGCGGTGGAAACTAATCCGAGTTTGCTTTCTGACAATGGCTTTGCAGGAGGGGTGAAATCCGGTTCTGAATCCGCTGAAAACCACTTATAAGGTTCATAGCCAAGGCTATCATAAAGATCTTTCGTCTGCTGGATGTAACTGACGGGCGGATGCTGTTGCATATTCATTTCCTGATGTATTTAACAATCAAACGGGGCCATAACGCCATGACATATTATGGCTTGCGCCCCGAGGCTCTGAACAGATAGCAGTAGTGCATCAAAATTCGAGAAAGCACTTAGTGCATAATCTGGGGATATGGTAGCATGTCCAGTTTGTGACATCACGCTCCTCAATAAACCCCTTCGTAATTTCAACAATGTGGGGCGGCAAGATGTTCCTTCAAAAGCAACAGTTCCAGCAGGTGCAGTGGCCTAACAAATAGCAAGATAAGTGTACATCTGCATACCGACACACAGACTCATATGAGGAAAGCATAATGAATACAAATGACCCGCAGTACCTAAAGAGACTATACCAGAGTTGGGCTGAGCGCATGGCGGAGAATCCCGAGATGGGAATTGAGGACATGCGATCTCTGTTTGATGAATGGTCAAAAGCGACCACTGAACCGGAAGGTGTCACCTACAAAACCGATCAGGTCGGCGGTGTTGACGTAATCTGGACACTCCCGGTCGACGCGGATTCCTCCAAGGTACTGCTTTTTACCCATGGTGGTGGTTTTGCTGTGGGTTCAGCGGACAGTCATCGAAAGCTTGCCGGACATGTTGCGAAATCACTGAACGCAACGTCGGTGGTGCTCGATTACCGTCGCGCACCTGAAAACCCTTATCCGGCACAATTGGAAGACTCTGTCGCTGTTTATAAAGCCCTTCTTGAAAGCGGGATCAAGCCGGCCAATATCACTACCATCGGCGATTCAGCCGGGGGCAACCTGGCGATTTGCTCGGTTCTGAAATACCGTGACCTGGGCCTCCCTCTTCCGGGAAGTGTTATCGCTTTTTCACCGTGGATAGACATGGAGTTGAGTGGTGAAACACTTGCTCTCAACCTCGAAACGGATGCATTGGTCAGTGGGGAAATTCTGCACGGCATGTTAGACATGTTTATCGGCAGTTCCGCAACTGACAACCCACTTGTTAATCCGTTATACGCCGATTTATCCGGCTTTCCCCCACTGTATATCAATGCCGGGAAGGTCGAGACCCTGTTGGATGACGCACGACGGGTTCACGCCAGGGCCACTGAAGCCGGAGTGGATACAACGCTCTCGGTGGTAGACGACATGCAGCATGTATTCCCTTTCATGGCCGGTCGCGCACAAAAAGCGGATGACGAGATCAAAAAAATTACTCTCTGGTATAACGCCTTATCGAGTTAAGGGAGTCCTGGTTGTTAACCCGGTAATATTCATTGCCGGGTTAACAACCACTAGTCTACAGT
>Ga0136651_10001948_pt1 | contig 11333 bp, 10 predicted proteins | sample Mar14236cmmetaG_FD_94867 | JGI IMG/M metagenome (GOLD analysis project Ga0136651, IMG submission 94867) | Marine hydrothermal vent microbial communities from Guaymas Basin, Gulf of California to study Microbial Dark Matter (Phase II) - Marker... ...
GTGTAAATTTACCTATTTCAAGGCCGTGGACATTAAAAAATGCCCACGGCCTTTTTTTTGTACTGATGATGAGGAATTCCGTGAATATAGTGCTTATAGGATACCGGTGCTGCGGCAAGACAACGGTGGGCAGCCTGCTCTCCCGGGACCTGGGAATGGAATTCCTGGACACGGACCGCCTGATTGAGGAGGAAACGGGCCTGCCGGTTCACTCCTATGTGGCGCAAAAGGGGTGGGGGGCTTTCAGGGCAGTGGAGAGAGGGATAGTGAGAAGCGTCGCCTCAATGGATAAGGCGGTAATTGCCACGGGAGGAGGAGTGGTAACGGACATGGAGAGCGTGAGAGACCTGAAAAAGAACGGCTGGATCGCGTGGCTGATGGCGGATGCCGCTGTTATCAGGGAGAGGATGAGGGACCAGGAGGCGGGGGGCTCGATGCGCCCACCCCTTTCAGGGGTCGACGCCGCAGACGAGGTAGATCAGATCCTTTGGGAGAGAAGGCCTCTTTATGCGCGGGCGAGCGACTGTACCTTCAGTACCGACGGGCATGGCCCTCGGCAGGTGGCCACGGAGATAGTGGCTGCCTTCTCGCGGCAACTCGCAGACCGTCCCGAGGAGAAACAACGTGCCAGGTAATTCCTTTGGACAGGCCTTCAGGGTCACCACCTTCGGCGAATCCCACGGAAAAGGGATCGGAGCGGTCATAGACGGGTGTCCCGCCGGCATCCCTCTTTCAGAGGAGGATTTTGCGCGGGAGATGGAAAGACGCAGACCGGGCCGGGGCCCTGCTGACACGCCCCGATCGGAAGCAGACCGGGTGGAAATCCTGTCAGGGGTCTTTGAGGGTTTAACAACAGGGACACCCATCGCCCTCTTCATACAGAACCACGATGTGAGGAGTGAACCCTATGAGATCCTGCGCAGCCTGTTCAGGCCGGGTCACGCAGACTACACCTACTATAAGAAATACGGCCATTTTGACTTCAGAGGCGGGGGAAGGGCCTCGGCCCGGGAGACCGCGGCAAGGGTCGCCGCGGGGGTGGTGGCGCGAAAGGTCCTCGAGCCGCTCGATACGACCATCAGGGCCTACACCCTGGAGATGGGCGGGGTACGTGCGCAGGAGATCGACCTCCAGACCATCGACACCAACCCCTTCTGCTGTCCTGACAAGGCCGCGGCCAGAAAGATGAGAGAGGTGGTTTCAAAGGAGAAGGAGGAGGGAGACTCGATAGGGGGAATCGTTGAGGTCAGGGTAACCCGATGCCCGGCCGGGCTGGGAGAGCCTGTCTTTGACAAGCTGAGCGCCGATCTGGCCAAGGCGGTCATGTCAGTGGGCGCGGTAAAGGGTGTGGAGATCGGCGCGGGCTTTGAAGCGGCCCGCTTGAGAGGCTCTGAAAACAACGACCCCATAACACCCTCCGGTTTCAGGACGAACCGGTCAGGCGGCATCCTGGGCGGCATCTCAAACGGGGACGACATCGTGCTTCGCGCAGCAATCAAACCGACCCCCTCCATCATGATGGAGCAGGATACAATCGACAGGGAGTCCAGGCCCCGCAAGCTGAAACTGGAGGGACGGTTCGATACCTCTGCGGTGCCCCGTATTGTGCCGGTCCTGGAGGCCATGGTGGCCGTGGTGCTTGCCGATCATCACCTGCGGGCAGGACACGGAACATTGACCTAAGGCGATCGGGGCTGCAACAGGCTTGAGGCGGGAACCGTACGGGTATCGCGCAAAGACGCAAAGGAAAACAATGAAGATTTTAGTGTGCATCCTGTCCGTCCTGGCGGATCTGCACGGTATTTAGAACTGTCTGACAGCAGCGGTGGATAAATTCCATATGGAAAATGTCAGGGAAATCATGAAACTGGAAAAGCGGGTATATGAATCGGTCCCAACAGGAACCCTTACCCGGGTTTATTGGCTCGGACTCTATTTTTTCTGCTGGAGAGGTCCGCCCATAGCCCGCTGATATCAGGCATCAAAGGGCCATGGGCGTCTTGATCGTCCATGGCCCTTTTTTATGGAGTATCCATGAAGGAACAGACGACAACAGGGAGTGGAAAGCATCAGCTTGAACAAGGAGGTATTAAAATGATAGGGAAGGAGATCAGACTGGAGAGGGTTTTCAATCGAGGTTCAGGAAAGGCTGTAATCGTGCCGATGGACCACGGTGTAAGTTCAGGCCCCATCTCGGGGATCACTGACATGAAAAAGGCCATGGTTCAGGTGGCAGACGGAGGGGCGAACGCCGTGGTGGTCCATAAGGGCGTCGTTGCCCGGGGTCATAGAAAGAGCGGACCTGATATGGGGTTGATAGTTCACCTTTCAGGAAGCACCTCCCTCGCCCTGGAACCCAATGCAAAGACACTGGTCTGCACGGTGGAGGAGGCCATTCAGTTAGGGGCGGACGCTGTGTCGGTACACGTGAACATCGGGAACGGTCACGAAAAGGAGATGCTCACCGATCTGGGCAACGTGGCGCACACCGCCTCAAAGTGGGGCATGCCCCTCCTGACCATGATCTACCCGCGCGGCGAGAGGATCAGGGACGAATATGATACCCAGGCCATCAAACATGCGGCCCGCCTTGGCGCCGAGTTAGGCGCTGATATTGTCAAGGTCTCGTACACCGGCGACCCTGATTCCTTCAGGCAGGTGGTGGAGGGATGCAGCATACCTGTTATCATTGCGGGGGGCCCAAAGATGGACTCGGACCGCGCCATCCTTGAGATGGTCAAAGGAGCCATAGATGCGGGCGCGTCCGGGACCTCCATCGGCCGAAACGTATTTCAGCACCATAATCCAACGAAAATAGTGTCGGCTCTCTGTATGATCGTGCACGGGGGCGCCACGGTTGATGAGGCCCTGGAATATCTTGGCGGCAGCGGGGAGGAGAACAGGTGGACCAGCTTAAGGATAGAGGGGAGAGCGGGCCTGCCCTGGCAGGGTACCGAGATGAGATTGACCGCATAGACCGGGAAATCGTGGACCTCCTGAAAGAGAGACAGAACGTTGCGGCCAGGATCGGACAGGTAAAGAGGGAACTCGGTCTTGGGGTCTTGGACCGGGCCAGGGAGGAAGAGGTGCTCAGGCGCGCCACCTCTCTTTGTGGCGAAGATCTACCAGAAGAGGCTGTGAGGAGCATATTTACTGAAATAGTCTCCGCGGCCCGTGCGGTTCAGCAGCCCCCTTCCGTATCTTTTCTAGGTCCTGAAGGCACCTTCTGCAACCAGGCGGCCCTGAATATATTTGGCCATTCAACCACCCTTCGGAGCGCCGATACCATTTCAGAGGTGTTTGACCTGGTGGAAAAAGGTATCTGCGGCCACGGGGTGGTCCCGGTGGAGAACTCCTATGAAGGATCGGTCAACCAGACCCTGGATCTCCTCTACAGGCACGATCTTAAGATAACGGGCGAGGCCTTTTTGCGCATACGGCATCATCTCCTGGGCAGGGCGGACAGTGTGGAAGAGATCAAGGTCCTCTACTCACACCCAATGGCCCTGGGCCAGTGCAGGTCGTGGATCAGGGAAAATCTCCCAAAGGTCTCCCTGAGAGGCGCTGAAAGCACCTCGGCCGCGGCACGGCGGGCGGCCCGCGAGGCCGGAGCCGGTGCCATAGGGAGCAGGACGGCAGGGCTCAGCCTTGGCCTGGATATCCTGGTGGAAAACATAGAGGACTCACCAAACAACATTACCCGGTTCCTGGTCATAGGAAAGGACCGTACATCTGCCACTGGAAGGGATAAGACCTCCCTGGTTTTCACCCTCCGCCATGAACCGGGGGCCCTCCACAGGGCCCTTGAGCCACTGGCCTCCAGGCGTATCAACATGAACAGGATCGAGTCGAGGCCCATGAAGAGGGGGAGCTGGGAGTACCTGTTCTTTGTGGATGTGGAAGGCCATGGAAACGATGACACGGTGAACCAGGCAGTAGGTGAGATGGAAAAGGCCTGCTCGTTTATCAAGACCTTAGGGTCCTATCCCTCGGGGGGCGAACCGTGGGACCAGCAATGAACATTCATGACCCTCAGGTGGGCATCATAGGCGGAACGGGCGGCATGGGCGCATGGTTCGCCGATCTCCTTGAGCAGACCGGTCTCAGGGTTATCCGTGTGGGCCGCAGTACCCCTGTCACCCCGGTTGATGCGGCCCGGCAATGTGACGTGACCGTTGTCTCGGTACCCATCGCAGACACGGTGAGGGTGATACGGGATGTTGCTCCACTCGTCCCTGAAAATAGCCTGCTCATGGACCTGACATCGATAAAGACCGCGCCCATGGGGGCCATGCTGGAATTTTCCAGGTCACAGGTAGTGGGTCTTCACCCTCTGTTCGGGCCTTCTGCGCCCCGGGGAGAGACGGGCCTCCGCATAGTGGTCTGCAGGGGCAGGGGGGCCCGCGGGCTGGACTGGATCAGAAAGGTGCTGAGCACGGCCGGGCTCGTGGTTGTAGAGATGACGGCCCAGGAACACGACCGCGTAATGGGGGTGGTTCAGGGGATCAACCATTTTGTAACCCTTTCTCTGGCCCTGTGCGTGGAACGTTCCGGCATTGACCTGAAAGACCTGATAGACTGCTCCACCCAGACCTTTGCCCGGAGACTTGAGCGTGTCAGGGCTGTCCTGGACCAGCCTGCAGGCCTGTTCGGATCTATTCTCATGGAAAACCCCACTGCGGGGGCCTTCATCGATGAGCACCTGCATGCCGCGGAGGAGGTGGCCCGCACGGTCCGGGACGGAGAGAGGAGGGATTTTGAAGAGATGTTCGCGAGACTGAAGCGCTTTTTTCATCAGCCATACCACACACAGGGAGGAAAAACAGTATGAAGGAGATATGGGTCAACGCGGACCCGTGGGAAAAGGAACTGGTCACCACTGCCCTTGAAAGCGGGGCCGATGCAGTAATCGTCCCCAACGACATGGTTGAGAAGGTGAAGGACTTAGGTATTATCACCGTTGTCTCCCATGAAGGAGGCGACATCAGGTGGGATGAGGATGTGGTGCGCATGGAGATCAACTCTTCAGACGACGAGGATGAGATCGTCAGGCTGAGCCGGAGCATGCGGGTGATCGTGAAGCCCACGGACTGGGAGATCATCCCCCTTGAGAACCTGGTGGCCCGGGCAGGTAATATCTTCCTTGAGGTGAACGACCTTGAGAGCGCCGAGACCGCCCTGACAATCCTTGAAAAGGGTGTTGACGGCATCATAATTGCGGACAGGGACCCCATCAGGGTGAGGGAGATAATCAGCAGGGTCAGGGGAGACGGCGGGACAATGGATCTCACGGAATTCCAGATCACCCACGTCAGGACCCTGAGGATGGGCCACAGGGTATGCGTTGACACCTGCACCATGATGAAACAGGGTGAAGGGGCCCTTGTGGGCAACAGCAGCGGGGGCCTCTTTCTGGTTCATTCGGAAAGTATTGAAAATCCCTACGTGTCTCCAAGGCCCTTCCGTGTGAACGCCGGGCCTGTCCATGCCTATATCATGGCGCCAGGGGGGAGGACCCGCTACCTGTCGGAACTCGGGGCAGGGGACGAAATCCTCGGCGTGGACTGGGAAGGGAGCGCCATGCCCCTCGTTGTAGGACGGGTAAAGGTAGAGCGAAGGCCCCTTATTCTGGTGGAGGCATCCGGCCCGAACGGTCCTGTCACCACCATCCTCCAGAACGCAGAGACCATCCGCCTTGTGACCCCCGAGGGCAAACCCCTTTCAGTGGTGCGGATCAAACCCGGTGACCGGGTTCTCGGCCATGCAGAAGAGGCGGGCAGGCACTTCGGCCACAGGATTGAGGAGACAATCACCGAAAAATGATCTGCATACCCATAATGGCCCGAGACAACGACGACGCCCTCAGGAAAATCGCCGAGGCCGGACCTTTGGCCGATATGCTGGAGATACGGCTTGACGCCATGGAGGCTTTTGATCTCCATGAACTGATCGGGGCGGCCCCCAAACCTGTTATCGTGACCTACCGGTCGAGGAGGGAGGGGGGCCTTGGAAGGGCGGGGTATGGCATTAGGGTTCAACACCTCATGACCGCAGTACACGCCGGCGCGGCCTTTGTGGATGTGGAGTACTCCCTACCCCTGGAGCACCGCTATCGGATCCTGCAGCACAGGGGAGAAACCGGGGTCATTGTTTCGAGGCACTACCCGCGCGGGACCCCCACGGAGAAAAGTCTTAAGGCGCTCCTCAGGGACATGGCGGCCACGGGCGCGGACCTGGTCAAGATAGTGACCATGGCCAGAACGCCCAGGGACGACCTGCGGGTCCTGGGGCTGATACCCGAGGCAGACAGGCTGGGGATCAGGATAATCGCCTTCTGCATGGGGCCTATGGGCCGCATAAGCCGGGTCGCCACTGTCCCAATGGGCGGGTACCTGACATTCGCGTCTCTTGAAAACGGCCAGGAGTCTGCCCCAGGGCAGTTTCCCGCAGGAACCATGAAAGAGATATTTGAGGCCCTTTCTTCGTGATGATCGGCCAGCACACCGTTCTATACGCTGTCCTGGGCAGGCCCATAGCCCATTCCCTGAGCCCGGCCGCGCACAACGCCGCCTTTTCAGCCGCCCGTATCAACGCGGTCTATCTGGCCTTTGAGACCGCTGATGCAGAGGGCGCGCTCAGGGCGATGAGGTGTCTAAACTTAAGGGGGGCAAGCATCACCATCCCCCTCAAGTCCGCGGTGGTGCCGTTCCTGGATGAAATCGATCCCGTGGCACAATCGATCGGGGCAGTAAACACCATCGTCAATGAAAACGGCCTCCTCAGGGGCTTTAACACCGACGCGACCGCCGCGCTGGGCGCCCTTCAGCAGAGGTCCCCGGTTGCGGGGAAGCGCTGCGCCATTATAGGGGCGGGGGGCGCTGCCAGGGCGGTCGGGTTCGCATTGAAACAGGCGGACGCGGACCTGACAATTGTAAACCGGTCCCCTGGGCGCGGAAGGGAGCTTGCCCGGGCACTCGAATCCCCCTTTATCCCCCTGGACAGGCTGGGGGGCCTGAAAGCGGATATCCTTGTCCAGACCACGCCGGTGGGCATGTTTCCCCGTGTGGACCGATCCCCGGTCCCTGAACATATACTGCATAGGGGTATGGTGGTAATGGATATCATTTACAACCCGGCCCAGACCCGGCTCTTGCGAGAGGCGGGGAAGAAAGGCTGCATCACCCTAAGCGGCATGGATATGTTCATCCTCCAGGCCGGTGAGCAGTTCAGGCTGTGGACAGGGGTAGATCCGCCCCTGGGGGTGATGGATCAAGCCGTAAAGGGGGCATTAGAAAGGCAGTATGAAAAGGATTAACCCCATATGTAAGGCAGGGGCCACGGTCAGGATACCGGGATCTAAGAGCATCACCCATCGGGCGATTATTGCCGCGGGTCTGGCAGATGGAACGAGTGTACTCAGGGATTTCCTGGAATGCGAAGACACCCTATACACCATGGGTGCCCTCCGGGAGATGGGGGCAGGAACCGTTATTGAGGGGACCGACCTTGTAATAGAGGGGACAGGCGCGGAGTTTAAGGCCATTCCAGAAAGAAAGACACTTGCCCTGGGCAATTCAGGGACCTCCCTGCGGCTTCTCCTGTCCGTGGTCGCCCTCTGCAGGGGGGAGTTCCTCATCACGGGCACTGAGAGGATGCTCTCAAGGCCCGTGGGACCCCTGGTCCTGGCCCTGAACCAACTGGGAGTGGATGCCACCTGTGTAAAGGGCAACGGGTGCCCCCCCGTGCTCATGAAGGCAGGGGGTATGGCCGGCGGCACGGTCAAAATGAAGGGGGACCAGAGCAGCCAGTTTTTGTCCTCCCTTTTGCTGTCAGGGCCCTACGCTCACAGGGATGTGGAGATAAGGATCACGGGTGAGCTGGTCTCCAGGCCCTACGTGGATATCACCTGTGATGTCATGGAGCGGTTCGGGGTCCACGTGGAGCGTGACGGCTATACACGCTTCAGGGTCCCCTCCGGCACCACCTATATGGCCCGTGACCTTACCGTCCAGGGAGACGCCTCTTCGGCATCGTACTTCTGGGCCGCCGCTGCCGTCACCGGCGGGACCGTGACCACAGAAAACATCGATCCCTTTGCCACGTCCCAGGGAGATATTCAGTTCCTCGAGGTCCTCGAACAGATGGGCTGCGTCGTTGACAGGGGAGCGGACAGGGTGGTCGTTCATGGTGGGGCCCTCACAGGTATCGAAGTGGACATGGGCCATACGCCGGATCTGGTGCCCACCCTGGCGGCAATGGCCCTGTTTGCCGAGGGGAAATCCATAATTAGAAACGTCCCCCACCTGAGACACAAGGAAGGCGACCGGCTCCGTGCGGTGGCCCTTGAATGGGCCAGGCTTGGGGGAAAGGTGGGAGAGCTTTCAGATGGTCTCATCATCCACGGAGGGACCCCCCTCTCGGGATCAGTGGTGCATCCCCACGACGATCACCGGCTGGCCATGAGCCTGGCAGTGGTGGGGCTTCGGTTGCCCGGGATCGTGATAAAGAATAATGCCTGCGTGAACAAGTCCTTCCCCGCTTTCTGGTACCTGTGGGATCGGCTTTGCTAAACCCCCTCTCCGCAGGCCTGCATCCCTTCTCCCCCCTTCTCCGAGTCTCCGCGTCCCCTGACACCTGGCGCCTCAAGGCTGAATGGGTTGAAAAAGGCTTTTTCCATTCCCATACAACCCTGCTATAAAGACATCAGTGTATAACTTTGGCAGGGTTGTTTTATGGATATAACCACATTATTCAGTTTAAACCCTGACCTGTGGGGTGAAAAGGAGATAGACGGTTGCATTATAGAGGCCGTCCCCACGGCGGTTTTCCTTGGAGCGGGCGGGCTCGGACCAGCGGCCCCGCCTGAGGGCGTTATACCCGGGTGGAAATCGCTGATTCGCCGGGTCTATCATATTATCCCCCATGTGCGGGTGAATCCCTATTGTGCGGCATCAATCCTGCGTTTTCACATGTTTCAGGGCTGTCTGCTTCAATCTATCTGCCAAGGAGGTTTCCAGACCCCGGACATTTATGGTTTTCATGATCTCATCCCTCATCCTCTTGATGATATAGAGTTTCAGATAATGGTGCAAGGCCAGAGGGAGGAATCGGAGTAAGTCGTACCCGTAGTACGTCGTCGACGATTCCGACCGATAACGCAGTCCAAAATCTTTATCTGGAAGTCTATAGCGTATTTTGCAATCATAATGATATCAGGATATACATTGGTGGAAAAGATGTCAGGCTTCAGAGATGGTTCAACCCTTCTCAACTACTGCCTTTACCTCTTCGCCGGAAAGGACCTCCTTTTCCTCCAACCGGGCGGCCAATGCGTCCAGGACGGGTCTGTTGTCCTTTAGCAGGATCCTGACCCTCTCGTAGCTCTCCTGCACAATCTCCCTTACCTCTGCGTCTATCTGCCGGGCAGTCTCCTCGCTGTAGTTCTTCTCCTCTCCGTACTCCGTGCTCAGGAACAGGGAGGCCTGTTTCTTTCCAAAGGTAAGGGCCCCTAATTGTTCACTCATCCCGTAGGAGCATACCATACTGCGGGCCAGTTCAGAGGACCGCTCCAGATCGTTCTGCGCTCCGGTGGAAACGTCCCCAAAGACGACCTCCTCGGCCACCCTCCCCCCGAGGAGGACGGCGATCTGGTCGAGGAGTTCATTCCTTGTTGCCAGGAACTTCTCCTTCTCAGGCACCTGGAGGGTGTAGCCAAGGGCCCCTATACCCCTGGGAATGATGGAGACCTTATGAACCGGTTCGCCTCCAGGGACCAGTTCAGCCACCAGGGCATGGCCTGACTCATGGTAGGAGACCCTGTGCTTCTCCTCTGGACTCAGGGTGCTCTTCTTCTTTTCCGGTCCGGCAATAACCCTGTCTATGGCGGCCTCAAAGTCTTGGGTAGTCACCGCGTCCCGGCCCTTGCGCGCCGCCAGGATCGCCGCCTCGTTGGCCACGTTGGCAAGATCGGCCCCCACAAATCCCGGGGTCCTCCTGGCAACTATCTCCAGGTCCACGTCAGGGGCCATTGTGAGGTCTTTGGTATGGATCTTGAGGATCTCCACCCTGCCCCGCAGGTCCGGTTTATCAACCACGATCTGCCGGTCAAAGCGGCCCGGCCTGAGCAGGGCCTTGTCAAGGACCTCGGGACGGTTGGTGGCCGAGAGGACCACCACGCCGTTGCTCGAGTCAAACCCGTCCATCTCCACCAGGAGCTGGTTCAGGGTCTGCTCCCGCTCGTCGTGCCCCCCCATGACAACGGGGCCGCCCCGCTGCCGGCCGATGGCGTCCAGCTCGTCTATGAATATGATGCAGGGGGCCTTCTTCCTGGCCTGCTCAAACAGGTCCCTGACCCGGGCCGCGCCCACCCCAACGAACATCTCGATGAAGTCAGAGCCGCTTATGTTGAAAAATGGCGCCCCGGCCTCGCCGGACACGGCCCGGGCAAGGAGGGTCTTACCCGTGCCCGGGGGACCGGCCAGGAGGACACCTTTTGGCATGCGCCCACCCAGCCGCTGGAACCGGTCGGGGTTGCGCAGGAATTCAATGACCTCCTGGAGTTCCTGCTTGGCCTCGTCAGCGCCGGCCACGTCCTCGAAGGTGATGTTGTGGTCTGTTTCCGCGTGTATATGGGCCTTGTTCTTGCCGATATTCATGAAATTCATCCCCATGCCGCCCATCTTCTTTCCAAGATAGCCCCACAGGAGGAAGATGATGGCAAAGGGGATAATCCAGGAAAAGATGAGGTTGCTCAGAAAGTGGCTTTCAACCGCCGCGCTGTACTTGACGCCCTTCTCGGCAAGGGCCTTTGCCAGTTGATCGTCACGCAGACGCACGGTAATAAAGCGGCGGGGCTTTCCCGTCTTCTGATCCATGAGCTTGAGGGTCCCGGCGATCATGTTCTCTTTTATGATGCATTCTGCTATCTGGCCTGACTGCAGGTACCCCATGAACTGGCTGTAGGGGATCTCCTCCCTCTTCACCTCCATTGCCGACTGAAACATGTATAAAAAGAGCAGCATTATAACGAAGTACCATACGTTGAAAGGCCCCTGCCTCTGCCAGAAACTGCGCTCAGGAGGCTTGTTCACATGAATTTCCGGTTCTTTCTTATTGATCTGAAATTTTGTCTTTTCCATCAGCCCCCCCCGTTCATGTTAAGGTCATTTGAGCCAGTGGTATATCTATAAATACATTCGCGCCTTTGTCAACGTCTACCAGGGAAACGTCAAAGTCAGCTCTAACCCCGCAGCACCGCAGGGATAGGAGCGATTTGCTTTTCCGGTTACCGCATCAAAATCACAAATTACAATCCCGCGCATCGCGGGATCAAA
>Ga0136651_10001949_pt1 | contig 11328 bp, 7 predicted proteins | sample Mar14236cmmetaG_FD_94867 | JGI IMG/M metagenome (GOLD analysis project Ga0136651, IMG submission 94867) | Marine hydrothermal vent microbial communities from Guaymas Basin, Gulf of California to study Microbial Dark Matter (Phase II) - Marker... ...
AAGAAAAGGCAGTTTGTATAAGATCAATAAGGAAAGAGATTCTCCCGGAACATCGATCCCTTCCCAGAATGAATTTGTGCCCAGCAGGACAGCACTTTTATTCTGTTTGAATTCTTTCAGCATTGCCGTGCGTCCAATGCCTTTACCCTGCGCCAGAAGTTGGATATTTTCTTTATAAAAAGTCTCGCTGATCTCCTCATAAACTTTATTCAGGTCTTTGTAGGAAGTAAAAAGCACCATGGTACCGGTTTTGGAAATTTCCACACTCTTCTTTATCAGATCGATGCTCTGGGAAGAAAAGAAACGATCTCGCGGTTCGGGAAGGAATCCGGAAACTAAAACGATTGCCTGTTTATCAAAATCAAAGGGTGAAGGCACGATCTTTTCCTGCACAAAATCTTTTTCCAGCAGATCTAATCCCATACGACCGGCAAAATATTTGAATTTCCCGCGAATAGCAATCGTCGCTGAAGTGAAGACAATAGATTTTACCTTTTTATAAAGGAGATCGTTCATCAGTTGATTGACATTGAGCGGAGCATAATTCAAAATACCATTTGGATATTTCTCATCCGATACTCTAAAATTTTCCAGCCAAAAGGCAAAATCCTTAAATTCCGGGTTGTAAAGTTGATGGAAATTATCATTAAATTCACCCAGTCTTTTCAGCACTCCATCCACATTATCCAGGTTCGTGATATAGTCTTTGAAAACCTTACTACTGATCGTGGAGAGCGATTCCCGGATAGCCATTATCACTTTGTTGATCTCTTTCCAGAACTCGATGAATTCACTCAAATAACTGTTTATAAAGGGAAAATCTTCCGTTGACTTGATCCTTAATTTACCGTATCTTCCTTGTCTTTCGACAACCTCCCCGATTTTTTTAAAAAGTTCGGAAAAGATATATTTTTTACTTTCCAGCAGGTCTATCGCTTCTTGAGATCTGGTGATCAAAAAATCTTTGGTGGTTTGATTGACCGCACTTCCGGTTGTGTCTGCTTTCAATTTCGGCAACATTCCTGTCTGGAATCTTTTACGGGTGGCGAACATCGAGGAAAAGAAATTATTTATATCAGCATATCCGAGACTCAAACCAAGCTCCGAAGAAGCGATATGCGGCAGATTATGTGCTTCGTCGATGATCAAATTCTCATAATTCCCAAGAACCGCATTTTCGCTTTTCATATCATTCAGCAGCAGATGATGATTGATGATGACCAGGTTGGAAGCTTCTGCTTTTTTACGGATATCCATCAAATAACATTTCCTGAAAAATGAACATTTTTTGCCCTGGCAGAAATGACGATCAGCAGAGAGTTTTTTCCAGATACTGCCGTCTCTTTTCGTATTAAAGGAAGTATTTTCGGAAATATCTCCGGTTTGGGTGAATTCTTTCCAGACGATCAGATTGAGAAAACCTTTAGCTTCGTAAGGTGAGAAATATTTTTCAAATTCAAGGGATGATTCTGCCCATTTTTTTTCGCAGATATAATTGCTCCTACCCTTCAGAAGAGTTGCTGTAAAGGGAATATCAACGCAATTTCCAACGGTTGGCAGATCTTTATAAAAAAGTTGTTCCTGCAGGTTTTTCGTGTTCGTAGAAATGATAATTTTTGCATTATTTTTATTTGAATGCTTGATCGCAGGAATCAAATAGGCAAGAGTTTTTCCGACTCCTGTCCCGGCTTCGACCAATAAATATTCTTCTTTTTGGAAATTCTGTAAAACTGCTTTGGACATCTCGATCTGACCGTCACGGATCTCATAATTCTCAAATTTCTTTGAGAATAAACCGTTTGTTTCAAATACTTGCGAAATGGTTGGATCAACCTCTTTTTCCGGTTTATGAGAAATGTAATTCTTGTTGTGGAAATCGATTTCTGGTTCCTGTCTGGTTAGAAGTGCGTATTTATTTTGATGAGCAACGACCTGTTGCAGGAAATAATCCAGGTTTGTATTCAGATTCGCCATCTGCGATATTTCCATTAAACGGTAATTAAGTTTTACGGAAATATTTTTATCGATAAATTCCAATAATTTTAGAAAAATCTGCCCGGTTGCTTCCGCATCATAAATAGCACGATGAGCATTTTCCAAGTTTATCTTAAAATATTCAACAATTGTTCCTAATTTATGATTGAAGATAAAAGGAAGATAAATTTTGCTGATCTCGACCGTATCAAAAATTCTGTTTTCCAGTTTAGGAAATCCGTTATCATGCAACTTAGTATTTAAAAATCCAATATCGAAATCCGCATTATGACAGATTAGAATATCCTCTCCGATAAATTGTCTGAATCTTTTCAGGGCATCAAAAATCGAGATTCCGGAAGCGAGTTGTTCATCAGTGATATGAGTTAATTGTTTGATAAATTGCGGAACTTCTCTTTTTGGTTTGATAAAAAGTGAGAATTTTTCTTGAGGATTTCCTTCCTTGTAACGAACTGCTCCGATCTCGATTATTTCATTTTCCCGAAAATCAAAACCGGTCGTTTCGAGATCGAGAACTACAAAATTAAAAAGTTTTTTCATATTTTCTTTTTAGCCATCAGTCTTCGTTAAAACTACACCCAGACAGGCGAATTACACTAATTTCACAAAATTTTATATAATAGAAAGCAATTATTTTACTTATTCCCAAAATTCATTTCGATTTTTTTGCATAGTCGATATTCATCGCTCCCAACTCTCGATTGGGAATGTAACAATGTTTTGAGCCTGCCAAATTCTTCTTACTTTTCTTTCAATCTGAATGTGGAGGCTTTTGCTAGAGGAAATTAAAGATTAAATTTCAGTTGATTTTCAAAATTTGAAATTCTTCTTTCAGCTAGTTTTACATATTGAATATTATTATCATAACCAATATACAGACGGTTAGATTTTAACACTGCAATTGCTGTTGTTCCGCTTCCCATAAATGGATCGAGAATAATGTCTGATTTAAAAGAATATAATTGAATAAGTCTATAAGGTAATTCTTCTGGAAAAGGTGCTGGATGTCCGATTTTTCTAGCAGAAACAGCATTCATTGTCCATATAGACTTTGTCCATTCCATAAATTGTTCTTTTGAAATGGAATTTGTTTTTTTTCCCATCTCTTGCCTGTTTCTTACTCGTTTATATTCACCTTTAGAAAAAATTAATATATATTCGTGAACATCTCTTAATGTCGGATTAGACGCGGATTGCCAGCTTCCCCAAGCTGTCGAAGGACTTGCACTTGCTGCCTTATTCCAGATAATTTCTCCTCTCATATTATATCCAATATCGATCATTAATTTTGAAATATAATCCGAAAGAGGAATATAAGGTTTTCTTCCAAGATTTGCAACATTTACACAAGCTCTACCACCATCAATTAAAACGCGATAAGTTTCGGTAAAAACTTTTCGTAATAATTCTAAATATTCTTTAAGAGTTAAATCTTCGTCGTATTCTTTCGAAACATTATAAGGAGGTGATGTGATCATTAAATGAATTGAATTATCTGGTATTTCTTTCATATTTTCAGATGAACCGAGTATTATTTTATTTAGATATTCTTCAGGAAATTCATTAGCAATGCAATCTACTTTTGTTAGTTTATTTTCTGCATATAATTTTGAATTATAAAATCTTGATGAATCGTGATTTATTCTACCTGATGTTCCAAACGCACTTGATTGAGTTCCATGTCTCATAAATTATTTCCTTATTAACGATAAAAATTTCTCTGCTTTTTCAATTTCTGATTCTTCTCGATTTGCGATAGTAATTATTTCACCAAGTTTCTGTTTGGGTATCATTGATGAGAAATAATTCATTTTATCATTTATTATTTCAGTTAGAAAATTTGATAATTGCTCAATAGAAGAAATTGTTTGAAATCCGTTTTCTTGAGTATTTGTGATAAATTCGCTTGTAGTAGGATTTGGAAATAGAGATAAAAATCCTTGAATTATTCCTGATGTTTTCAGAAAATCAACTTTATTTTTGTAACTTTCTGTTATAGGACTGTTGCCAAGTATAATTATCGGAATCTTTGCAGAAGCAATGCCGGACACCCTGATATTGATAGATTTGCCAATTGCTTTTAGCATTGAATCAGATCGAAGAATTGAAGGATTTCCTTTATGAGATTTATAATCTCCAAGATATTCTAATAAATCAGATTGCTGTGAGTATTTATAATTCGAAACAATACTCATCTTTACTTCAAAAATCAGTTTAATGTTCTCTGGACTTTGAATTTTTGAATTTGTTGTGCAAAAGGCAATATCCGCATCCGAACGATTTGTTAAACCGATTTCTTCACAAACCACACTATTTATTGTATATAATCCAAGTTTAGTTGCAATTGGACTTAATAAATTCTTGCACCATTTCTCAGTAAATTGTCCAATTAATGAATTTCTGCTTTGTAAAGTCTGCCCGTTATTTTGTTGCCCTTTTTGAATATAAGCAAAATATTCTTCATCGAATTTATAAAACAACTGTTCTGGAGATGCAAAATTTTTTAATGCTTCAATAAAGAATTTCTTTTCTGTTTCAACATTCCATAAATCAATATTACTCATTATTTCCTTCATAGGCATTATTTTTGATTACCATTTTTCGTTCAAGTTAATTTCCTCAAACAACTCTGCTTGCGTATGGAAACAAACAAGATTGTTTGTCAAACATTTTTCGTGAAATTCGTGAATGAGTTATCTCTCAAGTCGATATCTCTGTATTTTCTTGATCAATCCCTGTCTGCTCAAACCGAGTTTTTTTGCAGTCTGGGTTTGATTCCAACCGGTTTCTTCGAGGATATTGAGGATCATTTGTTTTTCCAGGTTTTCAACAGCATCTTTCAACGATTTATTTTCCAGCAGATTGATCGTTTCGGAGATTTCCTGGAAATGGAAGATTTCTCCGGAAAGGTCGGATGGTCTGATAAAAGAATCATTTTCTGCAAGAGTTACGGCTCTTTCGATCTCGTTTTCGAGCTGCCTGATATTTCCTGGCCATTCGTAATTCATCATATATTTCAGGGCTTCATCAGTAATTCCATTCACACTTTTCCCGACTTTTTTATTATATTTATCGAGGAAGTGAATTGCCAGCAGCGGAATATCGGATTTTCGTTCACTCAAAGAAGGAACATCGATCTTGATGACATTCAAACGGTAAAAGAGATCGAGCCGAAAATCTCCTTCATCGACTTTTTCCTTGAGCGAAACATTGGTAGCACAAATAACCCGGACATCGACCTTTTCGGTTCTGGTTGAGCCGACTCTTTTGATCTCACCTTCCTGCAGGAATCGTAATAATTTAGCCTGTGTGGAAAGACTGATATCAGCTATTTCATCGAGGAAAAAAGAACCTCCATTGGCAATTTCAAAAAGACCCTTTTTGTCATGAGTCGCTCCAGTAAACGAGCCTTTTACATGACCGAAAAGTTCGCTTTCCAAAAGGGTTTCCGGTAATGCTCCGCAATACTGAGCGACAAATTTTTTATTGCGGCGATTACTGTTATAATGAATTGCCCGTGCAATCAGTTCTTTCCCGGTTCCGCTCGGACCTTCCAGCAAAATTGTGGTCGGAGTATCTTTGATCTTTTCAATTATCCTGAAAATATTCTGAATTTTATCGCTCTTTCCGATAATATTGGAAAAACTGGTTTTCGAAGCCAGTTCTTCCCTGATCACTTCATGAGATTTTTGCAGGCTGGAATAAGTAATATTCTCAACGATCACAATTATCTGGTTGCACAAAGCACTCAAAAGATTGATCTTTTTTTCTGTGAAATAATAAGTATCATGCTTTGTGAACAGACAGATAACGCCTTTTTTTTCATTCCTGATGCTCAAAGGAAATGAAATGATATTATTATATTCCGGAGCAAAATGAGGTTGTTTGAAATTCTGATATTCATTTTTATTAAATGTCTCCATAACAATTTTTACCATGTTATCAAAATCTTTATCTTCATTGGAAAAATTATTCAAGATCATATATTCCCAATAATCTTTAACAAGTTGGTTATGATAAAGGCAGAAAATTCCGCCATCTGCTTCAGCAAAATCAACCAGTTTATCAAGAGCAGTTTCGATCAGAATATCAAAATCCGTGATCTCATTAAGATTTTGAGTAATTTCATAAAAATTACTTAATAGCGTCTCCTGGTGCTTTGATTCCTTTAGTTCAACCGCATATTTTTTATTTATTTTCTGGATCAGGATATCATTCTTCTCCAGAAATTTAATAGCTCCGTATTTTTTCACGATCTTCTTATTTTCGTTCAAAATTTGCAGAGATTGTTCCCATTCTTCTTTTTCAAATAATAAGAAAGCATATTCATAATTTGCTAAAGCAAGTTCAAAATTATTTTTGGTTTTAGCAAATTTTTCAATGGCAGATTTGAGAATCTTCAGTGCTTTTTCAGGTTCGTTCTTCTCCAGAAAAGACTGCAAATAATAACATTTTCCGATCTGATAATCATCATCCATCTCTTCTGCTATTTTCAAAGCAGCTCCGAGATAATAATTTGCACTTTCAAAATTCCTGGTCTGAAGGAAATAAAAAGCCTGTTTCAACGAACCTTCAATTATCTCTTTTTTAACATTCAAACCCTTGAAAAAATCATAACTTTCAACGATATATTTATATGCTTCCTTGAATTTATGGAGACAGGTCAGAACGCTGCCCAGGTTTCCATAAAGTTCAGCTTTCGTGAAATCGTCGGAAAGTTCCGGCAGAAGTTCCAAACCATGCTCATAAAACTCATAAGCGATGTTATATTCTCCTCTTTTTTCATACAATTCCCCGAGATTATTGTAAGAATGACATAAACCTTCTAAAAAATTATTTTCTTTTGATTTTTTGATCGCTCTTTCATAATAATCGATAGCTTTTACCCAATCTCCGGATTTGAAAAAGAGAACTCCGAGGGCATTAAGGGCGGCAATAACATTCCGGTAGATCTTGAATTTTATGGAAATTTCCAGAGCATCATTGAAGGATTCGGCTGCTTCTTTATATTTTGCATTATCCATATAAGTAACGCCGATGTTATGCAAAATTTCCGCGATATTATTTCTATCTCCAAGTAATTTTTTTATTTCCAGAGCCTGCTGCAAATAGTATAAAGACTTTTTATAATCACCTTTATCCTCATACAAATATCCCAAGTTATTATAACAAACACAGATGCCGTTCAGATTGTATTTCTCCTTCTCGAAGTTCAGGCTTTTATTATACAGAACTTCCGCATTTTTCCATTCTCCCTGCTGGAGCGCCAATCCAGCCAGATTGTTATAAATAGCTGCCAGACCTTCGATATCTTCTGCATTTTTATAGAGTTTCTCAGCTTCTGTAAATTCTGTTTCTGATTTCTGCCATTCATTGGAATGATAATATATCAATCCTTTCTGTTTTTTGGAATCTCCCTGCATTTTCAGTCTTTTCTTGCGGTCATCGATGAGAACCGTTATTTGATAAGCTTCATCTGCAGTAGTAAGTGCTTTTCCGAACTCCTCCATATCAATCAGGATCATACATTTCAGTAAAACCAATTTCCATTTCCAGTAATCATCAATGGTTCCAGGAGAATATTTTTTTATTATTTCCAGAGCAAACGCATTGGAATTTGTAGCTACCAGATTTTCAGCAAGATGAAATACTATTTCTTCTGCAGGAAGTGAATTTTCCAGAGTTAACTTCAAAGCATTGCGAAAATTTTCAGTAGATTCTTCCGTATTATTCAATTTTTTGTTAATGATCCCGAAGTCTTTCAAAATCGTAATTTTTTTCGGACCATCATTCTGATCTTTCAGCAGTTGCAGATAAATTTGCCGTAAAGTTTCATAATCATTCAATTTCAGGAGATAATTAATCAGCTTTTCATATTTTTTCAGATCACATTTTTGGAAAACATAGCAATAATAATTTTTAGTTTCTTCATCGAGATTAATCATTATTGGATTCAAATATTTTTCCTGTTTTACTTTGGAAAAATTACTAAAAAAAGATTGGACAACCGATACTTTTTTCACGAAATACTTCTTTTTTACCTTGAATATCAAATCCCATTTTTCAAGTTCCGCCAGATGTTTAGGATAATTCTTATCAATTATATTGCTTAACATCTTGTCATCAGCTTTTGTATCGAATAGGAAAATACTGATCAACAGATTTTTCCCCTGTTCCGATATTGTTGATAATTGATGGAAATAGATCGACTCGATATTGATCTTTTTATCAAGGTAGGAACTGAAATCGAATTTTTCTCCTTTTTTAAAAAAGTCATTCAAAATATATTCTATAATGAAGAGGTTTCCGTGGGAAATATTATTGATCAGTTTTGCTTCAGTCGAATAATTTTTGGTCCTTTCAGGAAATATTTCCTGTAAAATTTGCTGAATATCTTTTTTGTCAGGAAGGCGGATCGGGATCTTCTCCGAAAATGAGAATGTATCTTTCCTCGTAAAGATGATGAATTTAATATTCTGATCTTTTGAATAATGTGCTAAATATTGGAGAAAATCTTGAGTATATTTATCAAGATAATAATTTTCATAAATTATTATGGTCTTTGAAGTTAATAATTTTTGCGCGTTCAGGTTTTCAGTGATGTAATAATAAAAATCGTATTTATTTGAAAAATTAAAATCCGGTGAATAATCTATGAATTCATTAAATTTTTCCTTGCTGATCCCGGTTAAGACCTTTATGATTTCCTGTAGTTGATTTTTTTTGAAAATAGAAGGAATATAGACATCATGCTCAATTCTTTTTTCTTTAAGATTAGAAAGAATTTTCTGAAAAATATTGAATTTGCCAGAACCCGAATCACCAATAATTTCTATTATCTGACTGCTATCTGTCGATAAACGATTAAAAAATTTATCAAATGAAAACAGATGGCCAATAGTATATTTTGATAAAACCTTATCTACTTTCCTGTCCATAATTACCCCAAAAACATTTTAGGTAAAAGACATTTTTGGGGATTATTTGTCAACTAAGTTTTTTTGGATGTAACTAAAGGTTACAGTGAAGGGAATGTAGCCGCGACAATGCGTAAAAAGTACAAAGATAAAACATTAACCATCGAATTTATTCGATGTAAATCGCAGTAATTCTCTCATATTATCGACTTCAGCCCAGATTTATCCGCAAGCGGATAGTTTTATTAAGATGAAACCTGATCCGTAAAACAAGATGCCGATCTTGTTCATTTTAATCAAAATCCCATCTCCTTATTTTGCAGGAAATTAGAATGGGCTTTCATAGGAGTCGGAAAATAAACTGAATAACTTAGGAAATGAATCGAGTGCTATTCGCTGCCTTTCATTGAAATAAATTGTTAATGTTTGTCGAAAATTATAGATTCGAATTTAGAAATTCAATACATGAGTCCACTCTAAAAAGTTCAAACTCAATAAAATTAGAAACCGTTAAAACGGTTAATACTTTTTCCTGTTTCATTAACCACCAACTTAATTTGGTGGTTAATAAGAAGATAGAGGTCATTAACCGATTCATCAGTTTCCAAATTTCGGGCAAAATTTCAAACATATTCCAAATTATTGCCTTTTTAGAGTGGACTCATACCTTCAATATTTTCTTAAGATTTTGTTTGAGCAACTTTGGAGAAATCTCTTTCATACACTTGAAATGACCTTTAGGACATTTTTCTCCGCCGTGTAATGAACACGGCTGACAAGGAATATCTGTTTTCAAAATTACTGCTTTTTCATTCAAAGGAGCAAAACCAAGTTTGGGATGAGTCGCTCCGAATATTGCGATTTGTGGTTTTTTCAATGCTGCTGCGATGTGCATTGGTCCGCTGTCATTGGAGATGATAACATCACAGAGATCAATGGCAGAAATAAGTTGTGTAATATCGAATTTTCCGCAAAAATTGAGCAATTCCGTTTTTGTGTGAGATTGTAATTTTTCTGAAAGTTCCTTTTCCGATTTTGAACCTAAAATAATAAATTTACAATTCCATTCCGTAGGGATCGAATCGATGAATTCAGCGAGTTGTTCTATCGGATATTGTTTTGTTTTGTGGATTGCTCCGGGGAAAATAGCGATCTTTCTTAAACCTTCAAGGTTTTGAAAACCTTGAAGGTTTTTATTTAAAGGTATTAATTCAGGAAACGAAGATTCTTCCTCAATTCCCAATTTTCTCAAAGCAGAAAAATAGAGATCGATTGTCGATGAAATTTCTTTTTTTGTAAGTTTTCTGATCATCAGCCATCTTAAGAAATGTTTTTTACTATAAGTCACTTTTTTTTTTGCTTTAATCATTCTTTTGATAATGAAAGTATTCAGTTTAGAATGAAGATCGACGACGATGTCGTAATCATTTCTTAAACTTGCCATCCGGCAACTGCCTGATAGCAAGTTTTTCTTTTCCCAGACAAGAACATCATCGACACAGCCAAAAGCTTTAACCAAACCAGCAAACTTCTTTTTTGTATAAAAATCAATTTGTGCGTCTGGATACACTTCTCGCAAAACTTTCGCAACCGGTTGTGTGAGAACGATATCTCCCAGCGAGCTTAAACGGATGATGAGGACTTTCATTTTAAACACCGAAAAACACTGAATTCACCGAATAAATTGATTTTAAATTTAACACCAATAAATATTAAAAATATTCTTTTCTGTGTCTATCGATGTTGTTCAGTGTTTTAATCGTATTACAAAATTACCCTTTTAAATTGTAACTCTTTTGAACCGAAATCGATCAGTAATCCTAAACAAAATTTGGTTGCTTTCAGATAATTTTTCAATTGTGCATAATGAACTTTTTCAAGTGATTGAACAGTTTTTAATTCCACAATGATTTTATTTTCAACAACTAGAACAGCAAAATAATCTCCAACAATAAATAATATTATTTTCAAAATAAACCTTTATTGGTTCCTGCTGTTTCACATTCAATTTTTCTCAACGAAGTTTATAAGCAAGCGTATTTTCATAAACTTTTTCCAAAAAACCATTACCGAAATATCGATGAATTTCAAATGCTGCTTGCCTGATTTTTTCTGTTATATCTGCATAAAGTAATTCAGTCATATTACTCCTTTATTTAAATGTATCGGAATTTCAAAATTAGCCACAGAGTCACAGAGATCACAGAGATTTTATATTTTGCATTTCAATTTTCTGAATTCCCGTTTCCTTTTCCTGTTTCCAATTATATTTTTTAATCAATTTACAAAGTTATGTTCTACATAACACATATTCTTATCTTTTCGGTGTTTTTCAGTGTTTAATTTTTTCATTTATTATTTTTTCCGGTGATTTCAGTGTTTTCAGCGTTTAATTAAATCCCTTTATAATTTCCGG
>Ga0136651_10001952_pt1 | contig 11323 bp, 9 predicted proteins | sample Mar14236cmmetaG_FD_94867 | JGI IMG/M metagenome (GOLD analysis project Ga0136651, IMG submission 94867) | Marine hydrothermal vent microbial communities from Guaymas Basin, Gulf of California to study Microbial Dark Matter (Phase II) - Marker... ...
CGGTTTGTCTGCATGTGATATTCCCTGCAATATTTCATGACCAGATCGAGGGTTTCTTCTTTATTTTGAAATGCATAAGCCCAGCCATTTATTGTGGCATCAATAAAATTTTTACACATTTTAGGATCATTTTGAAGGGTTTCTTCTCTGCAATAAATACCGTCTTCAGGGAAATTGAGATCATAATCTGTGAAGAAGAATGTCACAAGCTCATCTTCGTCAATACCAGCCTGAAGTATCTTATGATATTCATTATAATACATTGCAGAGGTCACATCAATAGCGCCGACAAGGAATCCGTCAATTCTGAAGGATTGAGGTATCACGTCCGGCTGAATGTTCTGTTTTTGGAAGAAGGCGATGGGCTGGATCGAGAAATCTCCTCCCCAGTTGCTGACTATCTTATCTTCGAAATCCTGTGCAGTCTTAATTCCGCTCTCTTTTTTCGCCACGAGCATCAAAGATGATTTCTGTAAGAGTTGGCAGATGTTGAGGATCGGTTCGTTCCCGGAGCGGATCATGATCGCCTGGGAAAGCCAGCCCGTGCAGAATTCAATCCGGTTATCCAGCACTTCCTGCAGGGGACTGTCCGTTCCGTCAGAAAAAAGTATAGTTGCGTCAATACCGGCTTCATTATAGAATCCCTTTTCGTGGGCAACGATATAGCCGGCAAATTGTGCCTGCGGAAACCACTGCACCATAAAGGAAATCTCTTGCCTTTCTTGTCCCAAGAGGAAGTTTGGCAAAAGAAGCACAAGACAAAACAATAATATTACAGGTATTTTTATTTTCATAAAATCCCTATTATTTTTTAAGTATTTAATAATAAGTTTTATTTGTTTTTATCAGAATCGTCAGCGGTCGTATCTTCTGCCACTTCTTCCAGATGTGATTTATGGCGATTGGTATATTGTTTGAGGGCTTTGGAAATATCGAGGACATTGAAGATTTCAGTTTGATTTGCCAGTTCCTGAAGTTCCTCTGAAAGTTTTGCAACAGCGTCACGCTGGAAGCGGAGTGCTTTTGTGAAATCGTCTTTGCTTTCCATGCGTTTGTCATCACGGATACGGAATTTGTGAACCTCGTCAATGGCTTCACGTTTGATGGAAACATCGAGGAATTTCTGCGCATTTACCATGAATGGATCTACACGGTACATATAAAATGATACATTTGCTTTATTGCGCATCTCATGAATAAGCTCCGGGCGGGGTCCGATTATTTCGCCTTTGAATTTCAGCCACCAGTCATCGGTTTTTTCGTCAGTCAACATGATTATCGGTTTATATGTCGCTTTGGCATGTTCAATTGTTTGATACCAAATTATAAGATCACGATATTTGTCGATATCTCTTTTGGCATCTTCATTATGGAATCCTGGGGGAATCTCATCTTCATAGCGTATCTTGCCTTCTTTATAAATCTCTTCAAGGCGTTCCTTTGAGAAATTATTGCCGACTTTTCTTTCCAGAAGATTGGAAATTGCATCCTGAAGTTTGTCATTTTCAAAGAGGGAAAGATATTCCTCTTTTCTTTCATGCAGCTTCACTTCGAGGTCTTTAAAAATTTTAACAACTTTGTCTATAAGCTGGTCTGCAAGAAAGGAATGATCATCAGATAGCAATCTATTTTTCAACTCATCCTGTATCTCTTTTAAAAATTTCTGTAGGTCAAGATAGGAATCTTCCTGATGCTCGATAACCTGCAAACGACGCTGATGATATTCCAGTGCGGCTTGATATGGAATCCAGATGCGCTCTCCCATCTGTTGAAAGGTATTGAGGATTTCTGTGTTGGTTTCTGCTGAGTAACGATATAGATTTAGCAGCACATTTGCATCAAGAACAAATACACTGTTTTCCCACATCCGGGTAAGTTCGGTTTCTGTGGGCTTATAATAACCAACAAATGCGTTTCTCATGAATATGCTCCAGCAAAATATTGCTTACTTAAAAAGTTTATTAATACAAATTCTATTAAACTGTTTTTTCTCGTCAATGTAATTCGTTTGGTAGAAGAAAATTGGCAAATATGTTTCATCATTCATTTTTAGTATCTTTAAAAATAAATCCTCTTTTTTTAAGCTGTTCCAATAATTTTTTTGGAGAGGGTTCCCATTGCCCCAATTTTCTGCTGATGTGCTCTGTCCAACTATAGGAATCATAATCGAAAGTTTCTTCCCTGTCTCCGATAAGCTCGAGCTTGGCATTCAGATTTCTATAATAATCCTGTGACAAATATCCATCATCCATTTCTTTCTTTGAACGATTGTTTTATCTTCATCGAGTTCAGGATATTCATTTTCAAAGAGTGTAAATTCCGAAGTATAGAGGAGCATGAAAATGGTGTTTCTCTTTTTTCCTTTTCTCACGAAATATACATTGCATCAGCTCTATCTTTCTTCTTCAAAAATTCTATCTGTTCTTCTAAAGTTTCAAATATAGAGAGGTCTAATTCTTCAAACTCTCCTTCTGAAGTATTTGTGCTTATTCTCATATTCTGAACAACCTCATTCATTTTATCTTTGGGAACTTCCGGAGAGCGCATTATCGAGCTTTTTTGCGGAACACCATCCACAATTTTAAAATTATAACTCACCATTTCCAGCAAACCATTGGTTTTCTCTTTTGTCATGATCCTGTACTCGAAATAATTTTGCCTGCCTGCAATGGGTCGGAAGAAAAATAATTTATAGAGTTTTTCACCTTTATCAATCCGCATTAAATACGGGTCCTGCTCGAGGGTTGGAATCTTCTTTTTTTTTGATTTCTTAGTCACTTTGAAATCCTCCTTTCAAAAATCTATTGTTTTTTACTGAACCATCCTTAATATCTTATTCACTTTTTACATTTACATCTTTTATTTAGAAAGAATTAGTTTAAATATTCTTTAAAATCCTCAAAACTTCCTGTCTTTGCAAAATCAATTTTCATTATTAAATTTTTAAAAGATACGGATACAATATTTGAAGAGATAATAAACTTAGCAAGATTTTTAAATTACTTAACTGAAGTTTCGCAGTTATAATTAATAATTTTCTAACTTTACTATTTAAAACCACTCCTGCAGAAGGTTGATAGACTATAGGGTAGAAGATAATAGGAATGAATGTAGAAGCATTACCTTCTTTAATTATGACTTAATCATTATTCGATATTCAATATTCTTTTCGGGCTATTCCTGCCACAATCCGCAGTCTTTATAATACTGCTCTGCACCTGGATGGAGAGGGAATATCATGATTTCTTTCAATTTCATTAATTCATTTTAAATGAATCCATAACTGCATTGAAAGTTGCACTCGGTCTCATTGCCTTTGTTGCTTTTACATCATTAAGTTTATAGTATCCACCGAGATCAACCGGCTTTCCCTGTGCTTCAATAAATTCTTCTACAATTTCAGATTCATTTTCTTTAAGTTCTTTTGCAAGTTTAGCAAATCGTCTTTGAAGTTCAGCATCATTGGTTTGATTTGCTAATGCTTCTGCCCAATACATTGTTAGATAGAAATGACTTCCTCGGTTGTCCAATTCTTTTACTTTCCTAGAAGGAGACCTTCTATTTGTAAGGAATGTTTCAGTTGCCTGGTCGAGAGTTTCTGCCAGGATATGAGCTTTATTATTTTTGGTTTTAATGCTCAAATGTTCCAGTGAAGCAGCGAGAGCGAGAAATTCTCCGAGAGAATCCCATCTCAGATGATTTTCCTTAGTAAATTGCTGAACATGCTTGGGCGCAGAACCACCTGCTCCGGTTTCAAACAAACCACCTCCTTTCATCAAAGGTACAATTGACAGCATTTTGGCACTAGTTCCAATTTCCAGGATCGGGAACAGATCTGTAAGATAATCTCTTAACACATTTCCTGTAACAGAGATAGTATCTTTTCCTTCTTTCATGCGCTCGAGGGAGTAGCGGGTTGCCTCGATTGGTGTCATAATGCGGATTTCAAGTCCTTCAGTATCATGCTTTTTAAGATATCTTTTAACTTTTTTGATAAGTTCACGATCGTGAGCTCTATAACTATTCAGCCAGAATATAGCAGGTGCTCCGCTTTTTCGAGCTCTATCTACAGCAAGTTTTACCCAATCCCGAATTGGAAGATCTTTTACCTGGCACATACGCCAGATATCGTCTTTTTCCACTTTATGTACTAAAAGCGTTTGTCCTGAAGCAGAAGTAACTATTACCTTTCCATCACCGGGACATAAAAATGTTTTATCTTGAGACCCATATTCTTCTGCTTTTTGTGCCATTAAGCCAACATTTGAGATGTCCCCCATTGTTGCCGGATCAAAAGCACCATGTGTCTTACAGAATTCCATTACCTCTTTGTAAACTGCGGCATAACTACTATCCGGAATCACAAACATTGTATCATGAAGTTTTCCATCCGGCCCCCACATTTTACCTGAATTGCGGATTGCTGCCGGCATTGACGCATCGATTATTACATCGCTCGGAACATGAAGATTTGTTATTCCTTTTTCTGAATCTACCATCGCCAATTTTGGTCTATGTTGATAACAGGCGTTAATGTCTTTTTCTATCTCTTTTTGCTTTTCCTGTGGAAGTGCTTTAATTTTTTCGTAAAGATCACCAAGACCATTACAGGGATCTACTCCAATTTTTGCAAATGTGTCAGCATGCTTTTCGAAAACTTCTTTGAAAAAAACAGAAACAACATGCCCGAAAATGATAGGATCGGAAACTTTCATCATAGTAGCTTTCAGTTGCACGGAAAACAGTACATCTTCTTTTTTCGCATCTTCGATCAATCCTTCCAGGAATTTTATTAGAGCACGTTTACTCATCACGGTTCCATCAATTATCTCACCTTTAATGAGAGGCAATTTGTCTTTAAGAATAGTTACTTTTCCTTGAGGATTAACAAATTCGATTTTACAGTCCCCAACATTTTCCTTGGAGATTGTTTTAGATCTTTCATTAGAAGCCAGATCACCACTGGTCATAAAATTAACATGAGATTTAGATTCAGGTGACCATTTTCCCATTGGATGAGGATTCTTTTTGGCATAGTTTTTAACAGGTTTAGGAACTCTGCGATCTGAATTACCTTCCCTCAAAACAGGGTTTACAGCGCTTCCCTTGATCTTGTCAAATCGTGCTTTGATCTTTTTTTCTTCCTCATTTTTTGGATATTCCGGATAACTTGGAATATTATAACCCTTTTCCTGTAATTCCTTAATTGCTGCTTTTAATTGAGGAATCGAAGCACTGATACATGGCAGCTTAATGACATTTGCTTCTGGTTTTTTTACAAGCTCACCCAGTTCCACCAGATCATCAGAAATTCTTTGATCATCAACCAGTCTTTCCGGGAAGTTTGCTATAATTCTACCGGCAAGAGAAATGTCTCTTGTTTCCACGGTAACACCAGCTTCATCTGTAAAAGCCTTAATTATTGGCAACAAAGAGTAAGTTGCTAGTGTGGGCGCTTCATCAACTTTCGTATAAATTATCTTTTCAGTGCCTTTTGAAATAGTCATTTTACATCTCCTTATTTAACCTTTTCCGGTTTTTCCGGAACATCATAAAGTATGTCATCCCAAGGATGTCTGTATAGCGGGGTTTTCAAACGTTTCTGATCAAAATAGTGACCCATAAATCCCATTGTTCTTCCAATAATGAAGAATGCATTAAAGAATCCCATGTCGATCATCTCTTTGATCTCTTTGTCTTTATAGTTTAAGCTTTTTAAAAGATCAACAAATAATACACCAATAGTACCATCAACGTTTAAGATAAGTGTGTTTTTCTTCATTGTGGTAACATCTTGAACTGCAAGTGCATAATCAAGAAGTGGATGTTTTGGGAAATGATCTTTTGCAAAGTTCATCATGATCTCACAACGTTCATCAGGATTATCGATACTGTGAATTCTATGACCAATACCCTGAATACGAACGTTTTTCTTCTTCATTTGATTAATAAATTCACGTGGTTCTAAATTGTTTTCAAGACCCCATGAGAAGTGTTTTGCAGCACCGTTCACCGCTCCGCCAAATCTTGGACCTATTGTTAATATACCGCTTACAATTGATTCTATCAGACTTTTTCCGGCTCTTGCAGTAACAATTGTATTATGTGCGCCGGAAACGGCAGGACCGTGATCTGCAACGATTTGAATTACAAGCTCGATAAATTCTCTGGCATATATTGGCAAATCTTTTTTGAACCATAATAGACCAATAACTCCACCAATTCCATATTTTTCTTTGATCACTTGATCAATTGGAATTCCGCAATAGTTATGAATCTCACCAGTTTCATCACAAATGGTTGAAACAAAATTTGTTGGTTTTCTCACCAAACCTTCTGCAACTGCCTGTGCATAATCCATCGGAACATTTGGAGGAGTTGGTTCAATTATATCTTCAATTTTTTCTTCTGCTTTGAGTTTATCGAAAGTCATTTTGATTTTTTCACCGTAATCCTCAAATGAATCAGGAACAACAACACCGGCTTTTCTTAATGCAGTATTTTTTGCTTTTGCAGTGTCATCTTTGGAATCTGCCTTTGCACCGGCGTGACCAAATTGAACTCCACCGGGAAGCATTTCTGCGCAAGTTCCGGTAACCCACATAACGAGCGGTTTTGTGATCTTCTTATCTTTAATTGCCTGAATGATTTGATATTCGTCTTTTCCACCAACTTCACCCAAAGCGACCATCATTTTGATGTTCGGATTCAATTCATATCGGAGCAGATGATCAATAAGTGTTGTAGCCGGATAAACATCTCCACCCACAGCATATCCTTCATAGATCCCATCTGTGTTTCTTGCAATGATGTTGTATCCTTCATTAGAAAGACCGCCTGAAACTGAGACAAAACCAACTGAACCCGGACGATATAATTTTGTATCTCTAATGTTTTCAACCGTTCCCGCTGCATTTCCAATTTTAAAACAGCCCGGCTTTATTCCGCCGACTGTTGCAGGACCAATGATCCATTTTCCCTTTTCCTTTGCAAGTTTCGCAATTTTCCTTACATCTCTTTGAGGAACACCTTCTGCGATCATAATGATTGTTCTGATATTCTCAGTTCCAAGTGCTTCCATTGTCGATTCTGCACAAGATCTTTCAGAAGCAAAATTTACCATCACGTCTGCATCAGGATTTTCTTTGATCGCATCTTTTATAGTTAAATATCTAGGAATGGTAATTTCTTTTGTGCCCCAGAATAATTTGTAATATCCGCTGCCGGTTGGTGTAATAAAACCGGTTACACTTGGTTTTTCTCTATTACATAAGTAATCGAAATCAAGCATTCTTTGAGCCGCTTTTTGCTGTGAACCATAAATAAATGCTGTTGTATTTTCATCGAAAAGTTCGTAATTCTTCATTATTCACCTACCTTTGTTCCAAGTGCCATTGAAACAATTTTTGTCATGTGGGTTTCAGGACCATAAACCTCTATTGGAATGCCAATTCTTTTACCCATATCTTTCATATTTTTCAGACCTTCTTTATAATTTGGTCCGCCTCTTCTTACATAAATTTTTACATTAGTTTCTTTTAGTTTTTCTTCATATTCTTCAATTGCCTGAATGATTCCTGTAAATGTTTTCGCAATATCTGTAAAGTTTGCAATTCCGCCGCCAATGAGTAAAAACTTAGGACGTCCTTGCGGGTCTTTCTTTCGCGTCATCAGATCAAGAATTGTTTTTGTATATCCATAAGTTAATTCTGTTGATGGATTACCGCTGTACTCACCATAATTCGCAAGTTCATCTGTGTATCCCAGATCCACAACAGTATCTGCATAAATTACGGATGCTCCGCCGCCTGCTACCAGATTCCAAATTCTTCCTTCAGGATTTAGAACTGTAAGTTTGAGTGATGCACCTGTTCTTTCGTCAAGCTCATCTATTTTTTCTTCTTCCGGTGTTTTTTCAAGACCAAATGGATTTGGAAATTTTAAATCACCCCACATTTCTGCACATTGAAATGATGCATAATCATCTACTTTTGCAACAGCATCGAGGGCAACCGGAGCACCATCAACGAATGTGAATGGATTTAATTCCAAATAAACAAAATGATATTCCACCAGCATTTTATAAAGTGCTTTGATGAATTCAGCAATGATTTCTGTTTTGTCACCAAGCTCTTTTGGCAGGAATCCTTTCACATCGAGATCATCAATTTCTGCAAATATGGGAATATCTAATGTTACTACAGAATCCCAAACTTCTTCGATATTTACTCCGCCTTTTGTTGAAAAGTGTATTGTGTCATTATCTCTGTGAGTTGTAATTGCAATATAATATTCATCTTCGTGTGGAACGAATTTTTCCACGAGGAAGTAATTTAGTTCTCCTGTGGTTTCGCCTGTAGTTTGTTTGATAGTAACAGTTTTGTTCATTCGCTCATTGATCCATTCCTGTACTTCTGCCCATGATTTATTCACGTATAAAAGATTATTTAATCCTCTTTTACCGAAAAGTTGATCTGGCTTTGCTACAAGTTTCTCTGTTTCTATCCATGGATTTTCTTTCTCAAGTTTTTTAAGATCCGTATTATCTCCGATCAAAACTTGTTTAGCTTCAAAGTTGATTTTCCCATTAGAAAATTCAGGTAACGCCTTAGACATCATCCTTTTGGCGTCAAATTCCCTGATACCTTTTTGTGCCATTTTCTTCTCCTGATTATTTTATTATAATTTCTCTAATTCACTTATAAGATTTCTTCGACTTGTAAGGAACGACGAGTCGAGGTAATCTACTTCTGGTTTCGAGTCGTTGTCGTAAACTCCTCACGACTTGAACCATATTAATTACTCATAAAAGCAAGAGTTCCACCGGCAAGTAGAATTTCTTTTTGTCTTTCAGATAGATCATAAGTTGCTTCGAATTCAGTTCCTTTTGAAATATTCTTAACAATTATATTCTTACCCGCTTTAAGAGATTCTTTAATTTCAGGTATTTCCAGTTCATCTGCCTGATCGATACCATCATAATCTTTTTCATCTTTGAAATTTAATGGAAGTATTCCAAAGTTGATAAGGTTTGCATTGTGAATTCTTTCCATCGATTTTGCCAACACTGCTTTCACTCCCATATACATCGGGCATAGTGCAGCGTGTTCTCTGCTGCTTCCCTGACCATAAGAAAGTCCGGCAACAATGATATTGTCTTTTCCACTTTCTTTAATTTCTTTTGCACGATCATGGAATGTCGGATCAACTATTTCAAATAAGAATTCAGAATATTTAGGGACATTTGATCTGTATTTCATTTTTGAACCTGCAGGAATTATGTGATCAGTTGTGATCTGATCTTCTACTTTTAAAGTCACAACACCGGATATTTTATCTTTGAGTGGTTCTGCTGCAGGAGGATCACCAATATTTGGACCACGATAAATTTCTACCTTCCCCTTAACTTCTTTCGGGAAAATAAACATTGAATCATCGATGTAGAATCTATCTGGCATTTTTACATCCGGATATTTTATTCCCATTTTTTCAAGATCTCTCGGATCTGTAAATTTACCTGTGATCACTGCTGCTGCTGCTGTCTCCGGGCTTACGAGATATACATTTGCTGATTTTGTGCCGGATCTTCCATAAAAGTTTCTATTGCTGGTTCTAAGTGATACTGCCTCTGTTTTGGGAGATTGACTGTTCCCAATACAGAAACCGCATGCAGATTCTGCAATTCTGGCTCCGGCTGAAACGATACTCTCAAATCCACCATCTCGGATAATATTTTCTATTACCTGTTTAGAACCGGGAGCTACTACAAAGCTGGTATTTGAATGAAGTTTCTTTCCTTTTAGAACTTCTGCTACTGTCATCATATCTTTATAAGATGAATTTGTACAACTTCCAACGCAAACTTGATCAACGTCAATTTCACCAATATCTCTTACAGTGCTTATATTTCCCGGGCTGTGTGGTGTTGCTGCCATTGGAACCAGTTCAGATAGATCGATTTCTACAATTTGATCATATTCTGCATCGTCATCTGCGATCAGTTCTACCCAGTCGTGTTCACGATCTTGTGCTCTTAAGAATTCTTTTGTAACTTCATCACTTGGGAAAATCGATGTGGTTACTCCGCATTCTGCTCCCATATTTGTAATGGTTGCTCTTTCCGGAACAGACAGTGTGTTTATTCCGGATCCGCCATATTCAAATACACAGCCCACGTTTCCTTTTGTTGTAAATATTTCAAGAACTTTAAGTATCACATCTTTTGCTGCCACCCAAGGTCTGAGTTTTCCTGTTAAGTTGATTTTAATTACTTTTGGATAAGGTAAGTAAAATGGTCCGCCTGCCATTGCAACCGCTACATCGAGACCTCCGGCACCAATTGCCATCATCCCGATCCCACCTCCTGTTGGAGTGTGAGAATCCGATCCGAGAAGTGTTTTTCCAGGTTTCCCAAATCTTTCAAGTTGTACCTGATGACAAATTCCATTGCCGGCTCTTGAATACACAATTCCGTACTTCGCTGCAACCGATTGCAAATATTTGTGGTCATCAGCATTTTCAAAACCGATTTGGACAGTATTGTGATCTACGTAGCTTACCGAGAGTTCAGTTTTTACTTTTGGAACACCCATCGCTTCAAATTGCAAATATGCCATTGTCCCAGTTGCATCTTGAGTAAGTGTTTGATCGATTCTAATCCCTACTTCTGTGCCTTTTTTGGGCTTCCCTTCAATAATATGATCTGAAAGAATCTTTTCAACAATGTTTTTTTTCATATATAAAATCCTTTTGGGATATTATTTTATTTTTTTATTGTTTTCTAATCGCTTTCCTTATTGTAATAGTTAAATTGAATGTAGTTTAGTTTAGCGTCTAATATTTTGTAGGTCATAAATAGTAGGTTTTCAACATTTCCCACAGCTTTGTGCGCTGATGTTGAATCAACAAGTACAGTCAGTAATTTAGTTTCTTTCATTTACATCTCCTATATATTAGAGGGACTAAAACTTTCCCCAAAAATTTAGTGTCAACAATTTCTTGATTTATATTTTTTAGGGACAATATTCTTATATTAAAATTTAAAATATTGGACATAAAACAGCTCATAATGAGACCAATTATAGAAAGAGCTATGATAATTTCTTTTAAAATTGATTTCCTTTATTACTCGTTTTTTAATTTTACAACATTTCGTAGAATATACACAAATATGAAAATCCCGATCGCATTACCAAGAACCATTGGGAGTATGATATCTTTTACAAGTTCGATGGATTGTGAATAGGGTTTTGAAAGCAACAGGATCAGTATCATGTGGAAAAGCTCAAGGCAAACAGCGACAGTTATTGGCAGCCAGTAGGAC
>Ga0136651_10001954_pt1 | contig 11313 bp, 12 predicted proteins | sample Mar14236cmmetaG_FD_94867 | JGI IMG/M metagenome (GOLD analysis project Ga0136651, IMG submission 94867) | Marine hydrothermal vent microbial communities from Guaymas Basin, Gulf of California to study Microbial Dark Matter (Phase II) - Marker... ...
AAAGCAATGAGTCCAGAGGAACGCCAAGCAAAATTCAAGGAGCTTAAAGAAAATATGCCGAAGAAAGCATCTTTTAAAGGACGCAAGGGGCATGGTTATATTTTCGGACACATGTTTAGTCCCAAAGAAGCGGATTATCAAGTTCAAAACTTGAGTAACGGAGTTCGAATAACCATCACCTCGGGCGATCCTGACATAATAACGAAACTTCAGAAATGGGCGGCAAAACTTCAGAAATGGGCGGCGCGGCATCCAGTTACAGACCAATAATTTACGCCGAAATATTCCAGCTGGCGGTCACTCCACAAGAACGCCGGCTGGATACACAATTAAATTACATTTTTATGAGCGAAGAAAGACAAGCCAACAAAAAAATAAGCTCCGTTAGAAATAGCGAGGACTTACAACATAAAATTTCTAACAGGGTAAATAGAGATATTCTAAAAAGGATTGTTGTTATCGTGAGTGGTTTCGCGATTGTTGCTTTAATATTCGGCGCAGGTATAGTTGTCGGCGAGATGAAGGCAAAATTTTCTTATCGTTGGGCAGAAAATTATCATAAAAACTTCGGCGGGCCTCGAGGCGGATTTTTGGGTGATTGGCGAAGAATACCACTGCTTCCTAACGATTTTATTGAAGGTCATGGCACATTCGGTGAGATTATTGAACTTAACGACAATAGTTTTGTTATTAAAGGGCGTGGTAATGTAGAGAAAATAGTTATAACGACCGAAGACACAATAATCAAGAAAGGAATGAAAACCATAAAAGATGGATTGAAGGTTGGTGAATATGTTGTAGTTATTGGCTCCCCCAATAAAAAAGGGCAAATTGAGGCTAAGCTTATCAGAATTTTCAATGGAAGAGATGTAAAAAAATTACGGAGATCTTCTCGATTTCTTTTTTTATTTAGATAAATATGATTTATATAAATATGATGTCAAAAATATTTAAACAAATGCTTCGATATAAACTTATAACAGGTATACTCCTGATATTAGTTGCCGCTGGTGGCTATTTTGGCTATCGGGGCTTGGCTAAAGATAAAGATGCAACCCGCTATATTACAGCGGCTGTTAAAAAAGGCACAATGATAATTTCTGTATCGGGAAACGGTCAAGTTTTACCTTCTGACCAATTGGATATTAAGCCAAAAGTTCCTGGAGAAGTGGTCTATGTGGGAGTAAAAAACGGTCAAAAGGTAAAGGCCGGCACCTTACTTGTCCAGATAGATGACAGTGATGCTCAAAAGAGGGCGCGAGACGCTAAAACATCGCTTGAAACAGCAAAACTGGAATTAGACAAACTACTTGAGCCAGTTGATGAACTTGATTTGCTTAAGGCAGAAAATGATTTAGCCAAAGCCAAAGAATCAAAACAAAAAGCCGAAGATAACACCATAGAAGCCTACGAAGATGCATTTAATGCTATTGCTAATGCTTTTTTGGATTTACCAACAGTTATTACTGGCTTAAGAGATATTTTGTATAGTTACGGAATAGCAGAGAGCGAAACCACTATTTCTAATTACTTATGGAACATATCAATTTTTAAGAACTCTATTGATGATTATAAAGATCGATGCAAATTAGAAAAATTTACAGATAGGGCTGAAAGCAATTACAAAACAGCTAGAACAAAATATGATGAAAATTTTGAAAATTACAAAAACGCCAGCCGTTATTCGGAAAAGGAAATAATTGAAGCCCTACTTAACGAGACAATAGAGGCAACAAAATCAATTGCCGAGACGGTTAAAAGCGAAACCAATCTTCTTGATTTTGTTGTTGATTATTTTTCTGACCACGACCGACGAGTTTATAGTAAGATAACCAAATACCAATCAGATTTAAAAATTTATACCTCAAAAACGAATAACCACCTTTCGAGTCTTTTATCGATTCAAAGATCGCTTAAAAATAGCGAAGAAGCCATTGTTGATGCCGAAAGGTCAATTAAAGAATTAGTGTTATCTCTTGCAAAACTTAAAGCAGGCGCCGATGAGTTAGATATTAGAGCAAAAAAAATTGCTATCCAACAAAAAGAAGATGCTCTAGTTGACGCACAGCAAAGTTTGGCTGACCATTATATCCGCGCGCCCTTTGACGGAGTCATTGCTAATTTAAATGTCAAAAAAGGGGAATCGGTTTCTTCTAATCAAGCAGTAGCTACGCTTATTACCAATCAAAAAATAGCAGAAATAACTCTTAACGAAATTGATATCCCTAAAATTAAAGTGGGGCAAAAAGCAAATATTACTTTTGACGCGATCGAAGATTTAAACCTTACAGGAGAGGTTGTAGAGATAGACGCTTTGGGAACAGTGAATCAAGGCGTGGTGACTTACGGCGTCAAAATTGCCTTTGACACCCAAGATGAAAGGGTTAAACCGGGTATGACCCTTACCGCAAATATTATTACTAAAGCTAAACAAAACGCACTTTTAATTCCAAGTTTGGCAGTAAAGCAAAGGGGCAATATGTTTTATGTACAGATAGTCGGCGGTGATAACGCAAAAGCCGTTTTATCCACAGACAACGCTTTTGGTGTTATTATCCCTAAATCCAGTTTACGCGTTCAGCCGGTTCAAGTCGGTTTATCTAACGACACTATGACGGAAATTCTTAAAGGCCTTAAACAAGGAGATGTTGTAATTACTCAAACTATAACCTCAAGCATTAATTCAAGCTCCAGTTCAAGACAATCTCAACAAAACATAAAAACTGAAAAATTTTTTAAATCGCCGAATGCAGTAAAAAAGATACGTTAAAATTTATGATCGAAGTCCAAAATATAAGCAAAATCTATAGAAGCGGAACCGTGGAAACCAAAGCGCTTAAAAATGTGTCTTTTAGCATTAAAAAAGGAGAGTTCGTGGCTATTATGGGTCCTTCCGGTTCTGGTAAGTCAACCTTAATGCATATTTTGGGCTGTTTAGACACGCCGACTGAAGGCAAATATTTTTTGGATAAACAGGATATATCCTGTCTTCCTAACGATGAGCTGGCAGATATTCGGAAAAATAAAATTGGTTTTGTCTTCCAATCCTTTAATTTGTTGCCACGGGCAACAGTGCTCCGCAATGTTGTTTTGCCTCTTGTTTACGCCGGCGTCCCTCGAAGCAAACGGGAAAAGAGAGCAAAAAAAGCTCTCATTGATGCTGGATTGGAAGAATCGCGTTTTGAACACCTTTCTAATCAGCTTTCTGGCGGCCAGATGCAAAGGGTGGCTATTGCTCGGGCGCTAGTTAATAATCCATCGCTTATTTTAGCTGATGAGCCAACCGGTAATCTTGACACAAAAACAGGTGAAAAGGTTCTGGAAACATTTCAAAAACTTAATTCTGAACAAAGAAGGAGCATTATTCTTATTACTCACGAACGCTATGTTGCTGAACATGCCGCCAGAATCATTCATATTATCGACGGCGTTATTGTTGAAGATAGTCAGAACAAACACCAGCGTTTTATAAGTCATAAATCTGTATGATAATATCTGATTTATTTCAAGAAACATATTTAGCAATATCAATGAACAAAGTCCGATCGGGACTGACAATTTTAGGTATTATTATTGGCATTGGTTCGGTGGTAGCTATGATTTCTATTGGACAGGGCGCTCAAGGAGAAATTCAATCGAGGATTGAAAGTATCGGGTCAAATTTAATAATGGTTTTGCCGGGATTTCAAATGGAGCCCGGGTCGCAAGTGCGTTCTGCCCGAGGTTCGGCTCAAACTATTACCCAAGAAGACGCTGAATCTATTGAAAAACAAGTTTCCTTTATAAAAGCAGTTGCGCCGGAAGTTTCAAGAAAATACCAAATTATAGCTAAAGGAACAAATACCAATACCTTAGTGATCGGCACAGTTCCATCATACAAGGAAGTAAGAAATGTTGAAATAGAACTGGGTTCGTTTATCTCTGACCAGCACGTAAAAAGCTTTTTAAAGGTGGCAGTTCTTGGACCGACAACCCGCGATGATTTATTTGGAGAAAACGCAAATCCTATTGGACAAAAAATTAGAATAAACCGAATTAACTTTACAGTCATTGGTGTCACTCAAGCAAAGGGCGGAACAGGGTTTGGCAGTCAGGACGACAGAATTTTTGTCCCTCTTTCTACTGCTCAACGCTTTCTAACCGGCGACGATTATCTTAGTACTGTTAATATACAAGTTCTAAATTCAAAATATATGGCAAGCGTTCAACAGCAAATTACCAACCTTTTATTGGCGCGGCATAATATTGCCGACCCCCAAATGGCTGATTTTTCCGTAATGAATCAATCTGATATTTTAGAAACAGCTTCTTCTGTTGCCAATACCTTCACCGTGCTTTTAGCGGCCATTGCCGGTATTTCTCTAATTGTTGGCGGCATTGGTATTATGAATATGATGTTAACAACAGTTACAGAGCGAACTCGAGAAATCGGTTTGCGTAAAGCCATCGGCGCTAAAAATAAAGAAATCAGTTTACAATTCCTTACAGAGGCCACTATACTCACTCTTATCGGCGGAGTTGTCGGTATTACCTTGGGCTGGCTTGTATCTTTATTAATTGCTAAATTTGGCGGCATTAACACAAGCATTTCAATGTTTTCTATTCTTTTAGCGTTCGGCGTCTCAGCCGCTATTGGAATTGGTTTTGGTTATTATCCGGCTAAGCGCGCCGCTTCCCTCAATCCAATAGAGGCATTAAGATATGAATAAAGTCATTCGCCGCCGGGTCGAGTGATATAAAGATTAACGACAACAGATTGTTAATATGAAAAAAGTATTACCACATGTCAAATCATTTAACTATCTAGCCGAAACAGATTTTAGCATGTTGAATGTGGGGGGATTTTCTTGGATTTTTGTTATGATAAAATAGAGAAAAGTCAAAAAAATAATAATTAATTTAATTCCGAAAGGAAATAAAAAATATGAACAAAAAACTTTTAATTATTGTTAGCGGTTTCTTATTTATAGGGTTGATATTTGTTGTTTTCCCTATACATGCTCAAAACCAAGAAGTTATTTCTATTGACGGAGTGTCTGATCCTGGCCTTTTGCCCGATTCGCCTTTTTATTTTCTAAAAAGCTGGGCAGGAGGATTAAAATGTTTTTTACTTTTGATCCACTGAAAAAGGCTGAATTGGAGCTGAGATTTGCCAACGAAGACGCTTTAGCGATTAGAAGATTATACGATAAAGGAAAATATGAATTGGCCGAGAAATACTATGATGAATTCCAAGAACGATTTCAAAGAGCCATTCAAAGAACGGAAAGGACACAACAAAAAGGCAAAGATGTCAAAGCGTTAATCGAGAAATTAAAGAAAAATCATCTTCGCCAGCAACAGATTTTAGCTTCGGTTTTAGAAAAAGCGCCAGAGCAGGCAAAAGAAGGGGTTCTAAAAGCAATTGAAAGTTCAGGGGTTGGTTTGGAGAACACGGTTAAAAAAATCCCAGGAGGGCATAAAATGGAGCAATTTCGAGAGAAACTTGATTTTCAGATTAGAAATATGGACAAGGAAACACAGTTAAGAATTCAAAAAAGATTAGAAAGTAAACGCCGCCAGCCAGAACTTAAACAAATACCTGAATTTGGGGTTAAATGTCCGGATGGCATCTGTGATGAGTATGAATTAAAAGAAGGGCTGTGTCCGAAAGATTGTGAAGGTGCTGAGGGGTGGGAGGAGAAGAAGCAACCAGAAGGAAAAGAAGGAATGCCTGAAATCCGAACATCGGAAGATGTTCCAAACTATCAAAAAAAGGAAGGCCCAAATAATGAAGAGAAGCAGACAGTAAACCGTCTTGAGGGAGAACCTTTTTGTGGCGATGGCATCTGCAATGACGAGTTGTATCTGTCTGAACCCGAAACCCCTGAAAATTGTCCGCAGGATTGCGTAGCAATAACGAGAGAGGAAGATTTTGAGGAGAATTACAACAATATTATGGCTGAAATGAAAGATATAATTCCAGATGTCCCCGAAGAAGAAAAACAACCAGTTTTAGTCAGAAAGAAAGAAAAGATTTTAGTAGAAGAAAGAATCTCTGGAGAGATATTCCTTTCTTTAAGAGGAAAACACCTCAACTACATTCCTTTACCTGAAAGACCGAAAAAGATAATAGAAGCTAAAATTCCAGCTCTGGCTGCTAAATCTTCTTGGAAACCACCAGCCAATCATCCCTGGAGAAGGTTCATTCTTAATCCAGAAAGAAAACAAACGCGGTCTTCAGTCTAAATTCTTTAAATTTTAAAGGTTCGGGTATGACATTTCTATTTTGCTCGTACTATGACATTTCTAAATTGCCTTGACGCTCCTTCCTTATGAAAGCCTCAAGTCTCCTTTTTTTTCTCTTCAAGCCTGGAATCGCTTCGTTTGTTTACAATATTTCTGACCTCTAATATTCCAATTTTGATATTCGGAAATTCTTTTCGAAGATTTTCTGAAAGTTGAATTTTCATGTCAATTCCTCAGTTTAAATATTAATTAAGATTTTGTTTTTAAAGCTTTTAATAATAAATATCATCCAGTTTATAATTTTTACGACTCCGAGCGATTTTGTCTAACATTTTGCGGATAAAAGAAGTTTGCGAAGCCAAAATTTGGGTGAGCGCCGTAAGACACGAACCTTTTATGCTGTGTTAGGCGACCGTTGGTCCTCTTCTATTCATCTCCTCCGTTGATGATTTAGGTGCTTGGGCAATCTCTATTTGAGCCAGCAGTTTGCGATAAACAAAAGCCTTAGCAAGCATTGTTGTGGGAACAGTAGCAAATAAACCAATCAATAGACAGATGGCTCCGAGTAAATTAATAAGCCCCAGTAATAGATCGAAGAGAAACAAATCCCATTTAGCACCCCTTGTGATCGCAGAACTTCTCTTCAAAGCTTCTATTGGACCAAGTCCTTTGTCCACAATAAAATAGCTAAAAAACTGGAATTTGATTGCCCAGATGATACCAGGAATAATTAGTAATATCATTCCTCCAAGGATAATCAGTCCATAAAGAATTGAACCGAGCAGATACTTGAAAAACAGGGGAAAGCAAGAGAAAAGATCAGCTGATTCACCTTTCTCATTATCGCAGAATCTCAGGGTAATTCTGATTAACCCCATTTGGATTACCATAGATAAAACCACAACGGCGATACTAATAATAATCGACAGAATGGGAGCATCTTCTTTCAGTAATTCTGAAATAATATCTGGAACAAAATAAATCAGACCCACTACTACCAGAAGGCCAATGAAAAAGCCAAGATTATTTTTCATCGTATTCCATCCAAATCGCACTGCTTCACTTTTAGAAAACTTTTTTGTTGTCATATTTTATTCTTCTTTCTTTAGTTTTATTAACGACCTTTATTTGATGAGTAATGTCGCACAACGTTTGCGTATATCTGATGTTTGCCGTAGTGAAACGGAGGCAAATATGGATCGGGCTCTGCAAGAGCCGAGCCAGATATACACTGTTGTGCGAGAGTAAGCGACTAACAGGAGCGAAAGTGCAACGTCTCTTTGAGTTCTCTTTTGTGAAAAAAATCTAATTCAATTTTGGCACTTTTTATTTCATTGTTTGTTATAGACCAACCGAGTCAGCTCCATACTCTGCCTGTGATTGTGTGAATCCGTCATACTTCAACTGCTCAATTAAACTACCACGAGAAAAAGCTGAAAATTCCATATATGACTTAGCCTTTTTGGCAGCTTGCTCATTCCAGTCAACACCAGAATTGTTTGCGCCATATTTTTTCATAATCTAAATTTTTTAGTTTATTCTCGTTTGTCATATTTATTTTTAACTCTTAATTTTGTTTTTATTTCGACCTTGTATATTACAAAAGATTTTGTGGTTGCGACTATTAGTTTATCTACTTTTAGATTATCCTAATTTATTAAAGAATTCAAACCAAAAAATAAAAAAGTGAAACTTAGCAGTTTTACAAACTGATATTTTTTACGAATTTTTTGATTTTTTAAACTCCCATTTTTGAATTAAAATAAGGGCGGGGGGGTGAACAGGTGAATCAACAAAAAAAGGGTTTTGATCCTGTTTTCGCTGCCTGCTTCGCCAGCTGGACGCTGTTAGAACCTGTTTAATGTGGAAAAATAATTTCGGTAAAACACCTAAAAGTGTTACCTATATACCCTTCTAGTACAATTGATATTTAGTATTGGTATTCAGTAACAAGATTACCGCTGGCATCATAAAGAAAAGCGTGGTCTCCCGTGTTGTTCCAGACAGCGTATTTGCCTTCTGGGCACTGCCAGTAAAGTTTATCTTGAGTATCAGTGCCACAGCCAGAATAGATAATTACACTTTTTGAACCCTCAAGCATGAAATCCTTAAATTCGTATTTATTGCTGGCTGAACTATCTTTAAGAAGCCAGCCCTTCATTGAAATTGCTTGAGAACAAGTATTTTTTATTTCAATCCACTCCCCATTTTTATTATAGTTATCATTGCCAGGAGCATCAGCGTTGATATTAACAATTTTGACACAAGAGCTCTTTGAATCTTGAGAACAAAGACCTGCCCACAGTCCCCGACAATGCTCTCGCGCTTCCTGTTGGGCTTCTAAGATTAAATCTTGATACTTTACATTGGGTTGAATTGTCTCGCTGACCGCATAACCATTTTTAACAATCTCTTTATTAACCAGCATATTGCCTACCCAGACATAAGCAAGCAATCTTTGATAGCGGTCTTGTGTTTGAACATCAAACTCAAGATTAACGACACGCCCAGCCACTAATCTTTCATTTTCTCGAGTTGCTTCTGTAGAAAACGGCTGTCCTGATTCAGGAGCATTAATGCCAAGATACCTAACCCGCTCTCCGCCTTCAATTTCAATAGTGTCTCCATCTAATACTCGGATTACTTTAGCAGAACGAATTGAATTAATAGTCGGCGGTTCAACAGATTGGTTTTTATCGCTTTTATTATCGTTCGGGTTATTTTCTTTATTTCCATTTACAACATTTTCCTTAACGCTACCACCAATATTTGCAGTTTGCTGTATGTTGTCAGAAATCGGGGTATTATCAGTTCCGCTTCTACCAATCCAAACTCCAATAGCCAAAACCGCTATTAATACAAAAGTATAAATAAATGGTTTAGGAACACGATTGACCATACTAATTTTAGTATAAACCTATTAAATTTTATTGTCAAAAGTGACAAAATCTGTCAGAAATAGAGGTTCGAACCTCCAAAAATGGCGAAAATAAACGGACTTTGAGGCAATTATACGCTCAAAGTCCGACGTTGCTCCGCGGGCAGGATTCGAACCTGCAACCTGGGGCTTAACAGGCCCTCGCGCTACCATTGCGCCACCGCGGAATGATACTTATATTATAATGAATCAAGATTAATTTTCAATCTTTTGGGGATAAAAATTAAAAATCGAGATTGCGCCGCCATGGGGAATCGAACCCCAATTGCAAGATTGAAAATCTTGAGTCCTGGCCGTTAGACGATGGCGGCTAATTTACTTCTCACTTTAAACAAAAAATTGAAAAAAATCAATATTTTAGATAAAATAAATATAAATTTATGGATATTTTAGGGATTGAGACATCTTGCGATGATACCGGAGTTGCTGTTGTGAGGTTTAATAACCGAAAGCCTTTTTTTGTTGTTCTTTCAAACATTATCGCCTCTCAGGTTGAAATTCATAAACAATGGGGAGGCGTTTATCCGACTCTTGCTAAAAGAGAGCATCAAAAAAACCTTGTTTCTGTTCTCGAGAACGCCTTAAAAAAAGCCAAAAAGCTTGTTTTGTTTAAAAATAAAAAGAATATTGCGGACATTGGAAAAGAGAAAAAAATAAAAAATATTCTTTCGCGAGAAACCGATCTTAGGAAAAGTTTAATAGATTTTTTAAAGAAATATAAAAAGCCAAGGATTGACGCCATTGCCGTTACGGTTGGGCCGGGACTCGAGCCTTGTCTTTGGACAGGGGTAAATTTTGCCAGAGCCCTTTCTTTTTATTGGCAAATTCCGCTTGTTCCTGTAAACCACATTGAGGGTCATATTTTTGCCAACTTTCTTTCTAAAGATTTTCCAGCCGACTTTAGAAAAATCTTTCCAGCGATTGGTTTGGTTGTCAGCGGCGGTCATACCCAGTTAATATTGATAAAAGATATAGGGAAATATAGGGTTCTCGGAGAAACAAGAGACGATGCGGCTGGCGAATGTTTTGACAAAGTTGCCAGAATACTGGGGCTTGGGTACCCTGGCGGGCCGATTATTGCCGCCAAGGCGGGCAAATTTGCCAAAAATTTTGCCTCGGAGCTTCGTTTGCCAAGGCCAATGCTTAATCAGGGCAACTATGATTTTAGTTTTTCAGGCTTGAAAACAGCTGTTCTTTATAATTACAATCGTCAATCTAAAGAAAAGAGAAAAAGCAAGCTTTATGTTAAAGAAATGTGTTTTGAAGTTCAGCAAGCAATCGCAGAGGTTTTGGTTAAAAAGACAATAAAAGCGGCTAGGGATTACTTGGTTAAATCAATAATTGTCGGCGGCGGAGTGGCCGCGAACAAAGAATTAAGGAAAAAGCTTAGAAGAAGCGTGAAAAAAGAAATATCAGGGGTTGCTTTATATGCTCCGGATAATAAATTTTGCACCGATAATGCGGCGATGATAGCTGTCGCCGCTTACTTTAATTTTAGACGCGGGGAAATTAAAGATTGGAAAAAAATAAGAGCAAAGGCAAACTTAAAATTATGATGGACGCAGGATTATTGTATTCAATTGCCATATCATTGGTTTTTGGGATAGCGCCAAGCTTAGTTTGGCTTTCTTTTTATCTCCAAGAAGATGTTCACCCGGAATCAAAATCAATGGTGGTAAAAATTTTTGTTTTCGGCGCCTTGATTGCTGTAGTCGCCGCTGTTTTTGAAATCGGAATAAAGATGATTTTAGAGACGATGAATTTAAGCCATTTGCTTTTTTCAGTCCTTTATTATTTTATTGGGGTTGGCTTTATTGAAGAACTTTCAAAGTACTTCGTAGTGAGAAAAAAAGTTTTGAATAATGCCGAGTTTGACGAACCAACGGATGTTATGATTTATATGATTATTTCGGCTTTGGGGTTTGCCGCCCTGGAGAACATTTTAGTTCTTTTTCCCGGATTCCAGTCGCCGGTTATTATTTTCGACACGGTGTTTATAAGCTTTTTTCGGTTTATAGGGGCGACTTTTCTTCACGCCCTTTGTTCGGCCCTTCTTGGATTTTTTCTCGCTTTTTCTATCTTAAAAACAAAAAATAGAGTTTGGTTTTTTGGGCTGGGCGTTGTTCTTGCCTCTGCCTTGCATGGCC
>Ga0136651_10001956_pt1 | contig 11312 bp, 13 predicted proteins | sample Mar14236cmmetaG_FD_94867 | JGI IMG/M metagenome (GOLD analysis project Ga0136651, IMG submission 94867) | Marine hydrothermal vent microbial communities from Guaymas Basin, Gulf of California to study Microbial Dark Matter (Phase II) - Marker... ...
CAGACCTGCCAGGTTTTATGAGGCACTTTCGAACGGAAATACACTGTTAATCGTGTCGAATCTGGCTCACAAAAGCTCTGGCGGAAACCTGGCAGGTCTTTACAATCCTTAACTTGACATTGGGATTGCCCCTACTTTTGAGCACGCATTATAAAGCCGGAGAGACAAGTGACTCTCCCCGGCTCCTGATGGCACGTAATTGTGTATCTTATGCCTCGCTGCTCTCCGCCTCCTCCTGTGGCTCAACTAGTTCTGGTTCTTCGACCAGCAACGGCGGAGGCGAGGTCGGATGGCTGGGGACATAGTCCGTCGTGCCGAAACGGGTCAGTACGACAGCGCCCAACCCCAGGCAGCCCAAAACGCAAACCATAAGCCATCCAAACGGCGCCAGACAGAAGGCAGCGCTCAACCCTGTGCTGATCAGTGTGATGAGCAGCGTCCCCAGCCCGGCGGCCCATATTGGCGCGATGCCACGAGCATTGAGCGCTTGCAGTAGCCGCTCCCCGACCAGCATGCCGACCCCGATCCAGCCAAACAGCCCGGCCGCGCCCAGGGCCAGCGCCGCCAGCGCCGCGACCGGTGACAGGCACACGGTGATCGCCAGCATGATGATGAGCGCCGTGGCAGCCCCTACCGTCAACAACCCGATCCCGAAACTGGGCCACGGAGCCTCGACCACGGTTCTGCCGACCTGCGCCGTCTGGCGGGGCCACATCAGCGCCACCAGCCCGGCCACTGCCGCGATCACCAATACCCCAACCACACCGCGCATGATCTTGAGCATCCAAGACAGCACTCGTTCCGGGCCGGCGACCCAGGAGGCGAGTGGTGGGGATGGTGGGATTGGAACTCCGGGAAACTCGGGCCACTGATCAAAGTGCAGGCCGCGCAGGGGTATGCCCTCGACGATACTTCCATCTATGCGGGCGCCTTCCTCCACTTCGATGTTACAATTCCAACTACACACGACATCCCCTTCCACCACGGCGCTGTCGCCCAGGTAGATGTCCCCGCCCGAGACGACCAGGTCTCCCTCGACGGTACCCTCCACGTCGGCGCCCCCGTTCCAGACGACGACGGAACCTGCGACACGGCTGCCGGCTTCCAGGGTCACGTCGCCATTGAAAACGACCAGGTCACCATTCACCCGCTCGCCATCGCCCAGTACATAGTCCTCGTTCCATAGAACGACGCCATCGTCACCAGGCGGGTCGCCATCCGCCAGTGCTGGCACAGCCGAGAGCAGCAGTCCCATGGCCAGCAGCACGATCAGCCAGATAAAGCATTGCTTGTGCATCATTTCACCTCCATTGATACTGAGGGCTTGTAGTAGCGACTTTGGTCGCCAAACAAGCGGAAGAAGCGAAAGTCGCCACTACGAACCTGTCAATTAGTTGGGCACCTCAATCAGGCGCAGGTCGCCGACACCGGTCGTGACCTGGATATGCACCCCTGTCTCTGTTTCGCCCCAGGCGTCATTGACATAAGCGCCGCCTTCCTGATGGAGCCCGGACACCTCCACGTTCGATAGCCCGCCCTGGGTCTCGACCCGCACGCCCACGTCATCGGGCAAGCGCAAGGTGACCATGCCGACGCCGGCCGTGACCTGCACCTCGGCCGAGTGGGGCCAGGCTCCTGTAAAGTCCAGGGTGATGTTGCCCACGCCGCCCTGCACCTTCATCTGCTCCAACCCTGCGTGTCCGATCCCGATCACCTCCAGTTTCGAGGCCCCGGCATCCAGCGTGAGGCAACTCATCTGGGCCTTGTTCGGCTCGTCGAAACGCACGACAAAGTCCCCCGCGCCCAGGTCCAGGTCGAGCGCCGTCAGTTGCAGCCCGGTAAAGTCTAATTCTCCCTTGCCGGCACCAACCTTGAAATCCATTTCGAGCGGGATTTCGGGTGAGAATTCCAGTTTCCACTCGTTGTGGGTCAATCCGGTGGGGATGCCCCCTTCTTTCCCAATGCCTCCTTGTTCGATAGTCAACACGTCGTTCTCGTAGGTCACCTCCGGCGCCCACCGTTCGACGTTGTAGCGAAAGTGGCCGGAAAAGAGTTGGTCGGAGACCCCAGTCTCGATCTCTAATTCGCCCGCGCCAAAGATGACCTCGACGGAGGCCGATGCGGCTTCCGACAGGGGGATCGTTTGTCGTTCATCCTCCATCTCCCCAACCTCGACGGTTGGCACCTGGATGTCAATGTCGGGCACTGCCGGCACTGTGATGTTGCACGCCAGTGTACTGCCCAGTAACAAGAGTAGCGCCAATGTGATTGTAAACCTTTTCATCAATATCTCCTGTTGTTTTGTTGATACCTTCCATTGATGGCAGTTGAAACTGCACCAACGGCTGCAAAGTCGGCCTTCGCCGACTGATTTTAACCTGCGAAGGCAGGTTTCGCAGACGTCGCCGCGACTTTCAGTCGCCGGGCACCCCTACTCGCAGGTGGCGCACCGTGCCTATCCATAGACCATTCAGCGCCAGTGTTATCATCAGGCCGAACAGACCCAGGCAGGCAAGGGGAACGGCAAACGTCTCTACCATCACGAGCAAGGCACGCCCAAGCGCCCCCAGGAGAGCCAGCAAGTGGGTGACGGTCTCCAGGCCACCACTGATCAGCACCGGCGCAATGCCCATCACGTCCAGCAAGCCGACAAAGATCGGCGACAGCACGAGCAGCGCCAGCGCCACCGTCCCCAATGCCAGCGCCATGCCGCCAATGATCGCACAGCGGGCCTGCTCTCTGCGGCTCAGGCGGGCCATGATCTGCACGCGCAGGCGAACCGGGGCACGCACCGTCTGGGCGGAGGCCAGCACGCGGTCGAGCGCCTGCAATCCGCGCCATTCGGCCCGGCACACGCTGCACGCGGCCAGGTGTTCTTCCAGGAGAGCGATCTCTGTGCTATCCAGGCGACCATCCAGCCGCGCTGACATCATTTCACCAGTCTGCTCACAACGTATCATCTGTTTCTCCTTGCTGCGAATGGAAATTCGCAGGCTGGGGCCCAAGTCGGCTGAAGCCGACTCGGACCAGTATCACTCTCTCTGTACCACCTTTGCCAGGAGACGCCGAGCGCGGTAGAGCCGCGATTTGACCGCGCTCACCGTCAGACCCAGCCCCTCGGCAATCTCCTCGTAAGAATAATCGTACCAGTAACGGAGCGTGATCGCCGCCCGGTCAATGGGCGGGAGAGACACCAGGAGTCGCTGCACCCATTCCTCCTGCTCTCGCCGCACCAAAACGGCCTCTGGGTTGGGGCTGTCGCCCACCATCCGGACGGGCGCGGCGATCTCGTCCTCCAGCGGCAGATAGACGATCCGCCGACGGCGCAACCGGTCAATGCAGTAGTGAGAGGCAATGGACAGCAACCAGGAACGGAAAGGCCGCTGCGAGTCATAACTGTGTAGGTGGAGGTAGACCCGCAGGAATGTCTCTTGCGCGGCTTCCTCGGCCTCGCCCGCGTTGCCCAACATGCGGTAGGCCAGGTTGTAGACGGGCGTCTGGTAAGCCGTAACCAGTTGCCCGAACGCGACCTGATCACCATCCAGCGCCAGTTGTATCCACTTTTTTTCGTCAGTCACTCGTGCACTCCGTTCAGACAATTTCATTACGTATTATACCTCAAAAGGTTGCGTTGGCGAACGATGAATGGCGAATAGCGAATGGCGATTTGCCATCTCCACAGGTAACGGGTACAATCGGAAAGAATGGAGGATGAAGGATGGAGAAAAATTGGTCATTGGTCATTGTTCATTGTTCATTGGTCATTATCCTCGTCGCGTGCGCGTCACCCGACGCCGCCTGGGATCGCGTATGCGAGACCGGTGTCCTGCGCGTGGGGATGGATGCCAGTTTCCCACCCTTTGAGAGCGTCGCTTCCGACGGGACGTTGGTCGGATTCGACGTGGCCCTGGTGCGGGAATTGGGCCGGCGACTGGGAGTCGAGGCACGGTTCGTCGCCAACTTGCCCTACGATGGCCTCTACGACGCGCTGGCGGTGGATCGCGTAGACGTGGTCATCTCCGCGCTCGTCGTCAATCCCGCTCGTATGGCCAATTTTGCCTACTCGACCTCATACTTTGACGCCGGTCAGGTGCTGGTCGTGCGCGCGGAGTCCGGCATTGAGAAGATGGCCGACCTGGGCGGGCACACGCTGGCGGTGGAATTCGGCACACAGGGAGACCTGGAGGCGCGAAAGTGGGCGCGGAGATTGTCTGGCCTGACCGTCGTGCAGCATCAGACGGCGGCCGAGGCGCTGGCGGCGGTCGCGGCGGGGGAGACCGACGGCGCGCTGGTGGATCACGTCTCGGCGCTGATGGAAATCCCGGCGGGAAACGAATTGGTCATCGTGGGGCAGCCGGTCGTCAAGGAGCCTTACGCCATGGCGGTGCGGCGCGACAGCCAGCGCCTCCTGCGGGCGATCAACGAGGCGCTGGCAGAGATGGAGGCGGATGGAACGCTAGAGACATTGGTAGCAAAGTGGCTATCGGGATAGTTACCAGTTTGGCAACATTAGACAAACAGACTTTTTGACAGGATTAACAAGATTATTTTGTATCTTCTCAATATCCTGGGGTAGGGGCAGGACTTGCTCTTGCCCACAAGGGCGACCGCAAGGGTTCGCCCCTACCTATTGAGAAGATACATTATTTTTCTGTTTTTATCCTGCAAATCTTGTAAATCCTGTCAGTTTTCCCCATTGTTTGGTAAACATTCTTGTTTCCGAAAGCCTACTTGTGCAAGATCTGGCTCAGGAACTGCTTGGTCCGCTCGTGCTTGGGCGCGGTGAAGAGCAACTCTGGCGTGGTTTCCTCGACGATGCGGCCCTCATCGAGAAGGATCATGCTGTCAGCGGCAGCCCTGGCAAACCCCATCTCGTGTGAGACGACCACCATCGTCATGCCCTCTTTCGCCAACGCCAACATCACGTCCAGTACCTCGCGGATCATCTCGGGGTCGAGCGCCGAGGTTGGTTCGTCAAAGAGCATGATCTTGGGGTTCATCGCCAGCGCCCGCGCAATCGCCACGCGCTGTTGTTGTCCCCCCGATAGTTGCGTGGGGTAGGCGTGCGCTTTCTCCGGGATGCCCACGTGCCGCAACTGTTCCATCGCAATCGCTTCGGCCTCCTCAGTCGATCGCTTGCGTACTATGCGTTGAGCAAGTGTAACATTATCCAGCACGCTGAGATGCGGAAACAGGTTAAAGAGTTGGAATACCATTCCGATCTCGGCCCGGACGGCGTTGAGTTGTTTCGGGCTGGTCGTCAAGCGTTGGCCGTCTACCCAGACCTCTCCACTGGTCGGTACCTCCAGGTAATTGATACAGCGTAACAGGGTTGACTTGCCCCCGCCGCTCGGCCCGATTATGACCACAACCGTACCCTGCTCGACTGTCAGGTTGATGCCGTTGATGGCCTCGACGTCGCCAAAGCGTTTGTAGAGATCCTTGACGACGATAATGTCTTTGTGCTCATCCATGTCGTCGTAACCGCCTTTCCACAAATTGCACTATCAGGGAGAGCGTCACTGTCATCGTCAAGTACAGGACGGACAGCGTGATGTACGCCTCACGGAAACGGAATGAACGACCGGCATACAACCGCGACATCTGTGTAATGTCCCGCACGGCCAGAACCGATACCAGCGATGAGTCTTTGACCATCGCCACAAAGTCATTGCCCAGTGCGGGCAAGACATTGCGGATCGCCTGCGGCAGAATGACGTAACGCATGGCCTGCCCGTAACTCATGCCCAGCGAGCGAGCCGCCTCCATCTGCCCCCGCGTGATGGACTGGATGCCAGCCCGGAATATCTCGGCCAGGAACGCTCCATAGGTGACAGATAGCGCGACGACAGCCCGCACGTTCATGGAGACGGCCTGGTTCTCCATACTGGTTAGGAGATCCCCGACCAATGTCAGGCCCAGGCTGTTCAGCCACTGACCCAGGGCATTTACGCCATCTACTACCATCGGTACACCCACCAGCGCGATGAAGAATATCAGCACCAACATCGGGATGCCACGGACAAGTTCGATGTATAGCGTGGCGAGATTGTTGAACACCACACTGCGCGAGATACGCCCCAGCCCGGCCAGCAGGCCCAACACCAACGCGATTCCATAGGACACGAGTGAAGTGACAATAGTCACGCTGAGACCGGCCTTGATGAAATCGAAAACCTCGCGATAGTTCTCCCTGGTGAAAATAAAATAGCCCGTCCAGATAGCGATCAGGATCATTGCCACGAACCACCAGGGGATATCAGTCCACTGTTTACCGAGTTGAACCTGGGGCGGCTCCATTTGGGGTCTGCTCTCTGCCACTGAGATAGATGATTTGTCGGCCACGGATCACTCCTCTCATTTAATAAACCGGTGTGCAGAAAGTTCGATTCTGCACACCGGCAAGTTCATCCAATGAGATACGGCAATTACTGGATGTCGTCGTAGGTTATTGTAAAGTTCGGACCAAAGTACTTGGTGTTCAGTTCCTCAAGAAAGCCGTCCGCCTTCATCGCATTGATCGCCTGGTTCACCGGGTCAACCAGGTCACTCCCCTTGGGGAAGATAAAGGCCAACTGGTCGCTGGACATTGACGGGCCCACCAGTTTCAGTTTGTCGGCGTTCTCACCCAGGTATCCCTGGCCGGCCACCTCGTCAATGATGACTGCGTCCACGTCACCGGCGATCAGCGCCTGCACTGCAAATGGGAATTGCTCAAAAGCCTGGATGCGGTCCTCCGGCAGGAACTTGGCGGCCGTCTCATAGTTGGTCGTGCCGGTCTGCGTGCCGAGGACGAGGCTCTCGTCGTTGATAATGTCATCAATGCTCTCGATGCGGGTCTCGTCCAGGCGCACCAGCAACCGCTGCTCAATGTTGATGTAGCCCGTGGAAAAGTCCACGACCTCGGCCCGATCCTCGGTGATGGTGATGCCATCGGCCGCAGCATCGAACTGGCCGTCGCCCACCGCCTGGATCATGCCCTCCCAGGCCGCCTCCACGTAAACAGGCTTGCAGTGCAGCCGGGTGCAGATCTCGTTCCAGGCGTCATAGTCCCAGCCACCGGGCTCACCCGTCTCAACCTCGATATAGTTGAAAGGCAGATAAGCGTTCTCAATGGCAATCGTGATTTCGCGACATTCGAGGTCAACGATGGCATCCTTGCCGGTTCCCAGGCATCCTTCCACCTGTGGCTCGCCGCCTCCGCAGGCCGCCAGCATCGTGGTCACAACGAGCAAAACGAATAGGGAAATTCTGTACTTTAACATTTTTGTCTCCTTTTGGTGATAGTTCAGTCTAGTCTGAGATGCAGAGCCTTGAGAGAATGTGAAAAGCCCAGTTCATCACCTCCTTTTCTTTCGCGATGCACATGATACATGGTTGTCCAGTTCCAAATAAGCGCCTCATTTTTGGACAGGATTAACAAGATTTCCACGATTTTTTCTTGCTTTTATCCCGTTTAAATCCTGTCCACTTGGCCGCTCTGTGCAAAGAACCGAACAGCCCCGGTCACATGATCAACCTCTGGGAGTTTATCATGATTACAGCGCAAAGTCAAGAACGAAATCAGCCTCACTCCTCGGCGATGGCCTGCACCTCAACCACCAATTCTCCTGGCTTTACGTCATCTCCCCCCGATCTCTCCACTCCTGCTGTCCTGATCCGTCAATTCTCCCAATCCGTGTTCTGATTTTACGTCATCTCCCCCCGATCTCTCCACTCCCGCCCCAGGTTGCGCCGCATCTTGGACAGGTACGCCGTCTCCAGGTCCACCCCGGTATAGTTGGCCAGTTTGACGACGTAGGCCAGGCAATCGGCCAGCTCCTCGGCCAACCCGTCGCGGTGGTGGGCCAATGAGGCGTCGAGATCGCCCGTGCGCCGCTCGGCGCACCACACTCGCGTTACGACCGACGTCAGTTCCCCCACCTCCTCCTGCAACAGGAGCGTGTTAAAGTACAGGTCAGAGTGGAAACCTTTGGCCGCGTCCAGTTCGCGGTGGTAGCGTTGGAGGTCACGGAGAGTAGGATTGTCGCAATCGAACATCAGCATACTCCTGCTGCATAATAGAACAAGTCCACCACTGCCACCTAGGTGCTTGCGCTCGTGGTGTCTTCACCAGTTTCTTGACGTACAGTTGGCGGACGATCTCTTCCGGGTAGGCGATGGCGTCGCGGTGGAAAATGGTCAGTTCGTATTGCCCGGCCTTTTCGTGCAAGATGTCAGCAATGCGATAGATTGGTTTGCTCATAGTCTTTCTCCCAGAGGTCAATCAGTCCGTCTCACTCCTTCGAGCAGGCGACTGGACTATCGGATGAGGGACATTCACTTCCTCCGCCCATCGGATGCACATCCGCCCCCCGATCCAGCGCAGGTCCCGGCGTAGACCCGGCTTGACCGGGGCAATGAGCACGGGCAACCGGCCAAATCGCCCGCGTATCCGTTTCGACAGGCGCGAAGCGTTCCCGTCGTGATCAACCACTTGGCTCTGATAAAGCGCAATGTGCTGCCTCCGGTACTCTTGCAGTAACTCGTCGTGTATGGCCCAAAATGTCTCCATCTCGGTGTGGATGGCCTCTTTTTCCAACTCGTCCAGGTATGCTCGGACGGCTGTCTCCAGCACTTGCTCAATCGGGCGGCTAGTCTCCCGTGCCCATTGTTCAACCTGCACGACCAACGTTGGTTCCTTCAACGCAACTTGCATCATCTCACACTCTCCTCTTTGCGCAATCTAATCGCAATCAAAACTCGATCCGCAACGTCACACGCACATCATTGTATCCGAAACAGAGCAAAGGTCAACTTTCCCACGGACGACCTGTGGTGTATAATTGCGCCCAAACCACTTGTGCAAAGGAGTAACCTCGTGAAACGAGCCGTCAGTGTCAGCCTGGGAAGTTCCACCCGCGACAAGCGGGTCATCATCACGCTCAAGGGAGAGCAGATCAGCGTCGAGCGCATCGGCACCGATGGCGACGCAGAGAAGGCCCGCCGCTTGTTCGCCGAGTTGGACGGCCACGTTGACGCCCTGGGCGTGGGCGGCGTTGACGTGTACCTGCGCCTGGGTGAGCGGGAGTATCCCCTGCACGCCGCTCTGAAACTGGTGCAGGACGTACACCAGACGCCGGTGGTAGATGGCCGGGGATTAAAGCACACACTGGAGCGGCGCGTTTTCGAACTGGCGGCGCGCGAGTTGGACGGCCGGCCCCACTTTCACCGCACCTTCGTGCCGGTGGCCGTTGACCGCCTGGGCCTGGCCGAGGCCGTGGCAGAGGTGTCCGACGAGGTGACTATCGGCGACCTGATGATTGCCCTCGGCATCCCCATCCCCATTCGCGGCATCCCTGCGTACCGCCGGCTGGCGCGGGTGCTGTTTCCCATCGTCAGCCACTTTCCCATGAGCATGCTCTTTTACGGTAGCGGGGGCAATGAGAAGCCCACTCCCAAGTACCAACGTTATTACGCGGACGCCGATTTGATCGCTGGCGACTTTTTATTCATGCACAAGCATTTACCCGCTGACCTCACGGGCAAAACGGTCGTCACCAACACCACTACCGAACAGAACATCGAGTTGCTGCAGGCGCGGGGCGTGCGCCTGGTGATCACGACCACACCCCGCTACGAAGGCCGCTCTTTCGGCACCAACATGACAGAAGCGGCCCTGACCGCTTACGCAGGCCAAGGCCGCTCCCTCACCGACGCCGAGTTGAACGCTCTGATAGACGAACTCGACCTCCGGCCCAGCGTGCAACAACTGAACGCCGACTCGCCGACTCGCTGACTCGCCGACTCGCTGACTCGCTGACTCGCCGACTCGCCAATTTGTCAATCCGCCCTGCGCTCGAACTGGTCGAGCACCTCCCCCGTGCTGGAAATGGCCGTCGCTCGGAGGTGATGACCGTCAATCTCCACCAGCACAAAATGATGCTCTAGCGCAAACGCAACCTGCGTCGGTTCCCGCTCCTGCATCGCGTACAGCGGCGCTCCGCCCCCGGCGGTGACGACGTAGGTGACGCCGTTCGCCTCGTTGCGCTCATAGTTATGCTTGTGGCCGTTGAATACCACGTCTACCCCATACTGCTCAAAGAGCGGGGCCAACGCCTGGCGCACGTCGTCCTCCAGACTATCCTGCACCGAACTGTAGGGCGGGATGTGAAAATAAACAAAGAGCCATACTTGCGTGTTGGTCGCCAGCGCCTCTTCCAGCCAGGCGTACTGCTCACTGCCGGGGCCGAAATCCGCGATGCTGTCCACTTGCAGGTTGATGAAGCGGGCGTTGCCATAGTCAAAGGTGTACCAGTGCTCGTTGCCGGGCAGGTAAAAGAGAGCAAAATAGTTCAAGTTGTTGCCCTCGTGATTGCCCAACGCAGGAAAGAGAGGGATACGGATCATCAGTTCCCGCTCAATCTCGAAAAAGGTCTCCCACTGTTGGGGGGCAGCGCCATTGACCACCAGGTCGCCAGTGTGCAAAACAAAGTCAGGCCCCTGCGCGACGATACGCTCCACCACCGCCTGGTGGATCGTGTGCTGCGTGCGGGTGTCGCCAAAGACGACAAAGGTGAACTGGGTCTGATCGGGGCCGGCGGCGGTGCGAAAGGTCGCGTCCGGGCCCAGGGGCGCGCCGCCGCTCTCGACACGGTAGTGGTAGACGGTGTAGGGCGCCAGGCCGGCGAGGGCGACGGCGTGGCGCGTGCCCGTCGCAGAGTCGGCCACGCTCGCACCATACTCGGCCGTCTCGCCGTAGGCGACCTCTCCGAGGCCGGACAGGTCCGTCTCCCAGGCGACAATGATCGTGCTGGTCGTGACCGATTGGAGATACGGCCCACGGATGAGCGCAAGGTCAGTGGTGGGAACAGGCGTGGGGGTGGGAGTTGGCGTCAGCGTCAGCGTTGGCGTGGGCGCCGACATTCCAACGATATGAGGAAGATACACCCTCACTGTTGGGACAGGAGACAGCACGTCAGACATCACCGGTTGGCACGCAGTCAGACCCACTAACGTGGCACAGACGACACTGGCGACGAGAGCACACTTTAGGTTTCGGGTTTCAGATTCCACATTGACCTCCAGCATCCGGCCTCTTGTTCATTGCTCATTGATTCATTGTTCATTGATTCATTGGTCATTTGCCCGCTTTTCTGGTATGATGGGTGTATGACAAAATCACGCTACGTCCCCGTCCTGATCGTGGCCCTGGTACTGTTGGGGGTCAGTCTGCTGGCCTGTCCCGCGCTCATCCGCGCACTGCCGGGCCGCTATGCCTACTACCTGCCCGAACCGCTCCAGGATTTGCGCCACAACCCCCACCCGGACAC
>Ga0136651_10001957_pt1 | contig 11309 bp, 10 predicted proteins | sample Mar14236cmmetaG_FD_94867 | JGI IMG/M metagenome (GOLD analysis project Ga0136651, IMG submission 94867) | Marine hydrothermal vent microbial communities from Guaymas Basin, Gulf of California to study Microbial Dark Matter (Phase II) - Marker... ...
ACCGGGTACTTTTTTATAAGCGGGTGGGGCACGACCTGCTAAACTAGTGTCTGCCGCATTGTACGATTTAAACCTATAAAAGAAATCCAAACAGTTACAGTTAACACGTGCGGTGTTTTTAGTAAGTTCAATTGGTTGCATATGATATTCTTTACCATCCTTCGCTACAAATGATATATTTGTGTCTGTGCTTTCTCCCTCATATATTACGTCATTAAAAATTACAATAGTATCATAGTCTTTCGCTTTTTCTTTTTCTTTTTCTTCTGGCGTAACCGCTCGAGCGTTATTTTGTTTTGTCTTTGGGGGCGAGTGTACGACAGCAGTAATATTTAAATTTTTGGTACCAACATACGGCAAAAATATCATTTGCGAAACAGTAAGTGGTTGTGTTGCGTATTGGCGTTTTGTAGTGGATGGGAGAAATCCTTGAATGTTCTGGTCAAGGTTTTGAACAGTCGAGTGCTCTGTAAGTATTTCTTCCAGTTGGTCGTTGATTCGTTTACCGCGTATTACTTCTAATTTAAGTTCCATAGATATATTTATCCACGGAAAAAATAAAAGCCCAATAAGGGCTTTTATTTTTGAAGGTTGCTATCTACAACATAAATGTCGTCGAATTCACCATTTGACGGTAAGGCAAGCGTGTTGTACTGGCGACGTACCGCTTCTTCTGGTACATTCTTATCCTCACGCAACCGCTGGCGGTCGATAACATCTTGTAAGGATACTGGGAAAACAACACCAATTGTGTAGTAACCAGCCTGACGTGCTTGACGAATGTAATGTGCTCGACGCTTTTTGGAAGTATTGGTATTATCTACCACAACATCATTTCCAGATTTAAGCATTGTCGCATATTCAGCATTCGCCTTGTTCATAAAACCTTTATCGGCGCATGCTTTAGCAAATGCTTCCTTGTAGTCATCGGGGGCATACCATTCAAGACGGAATCGGTCTAATGAAAAGTGTTCCTTTTCAACACCAACCAAGTCGTAGAAAGTAGATTTACCTGAACCAGACGCTCCAATAAGCATGAACAATTTTGGTGAAGTGTCGAAATTATCCTTATCCAATCCAACGTCATCTTCCCACACCTCGTCACATAGTTTATCAAATTCCTCACACCACACATTAACCTTGGCACGCTTTTCGGTAGCGTCGTCGGATATTCTACCCCACGTGTCAGCTTTCAATAATGCGATAAACGCATCAGGACCAGCAAGCTGTCCATTGGTGGTAAGCGCCAACATTCTACGCTTGTCTGTCTTTTTGATATCCCACGGCAAATGATTTTCAATCATCCAACCAGTGCGGTAAATATCAACAGGCTTGAACCCAAAACGACGAGAAAGCATAACCCAATTTTCAACTGCCCATGTTTCCCATAAGCGTGCAGAAATTAATTCATGACCGCCGTAACGGTAGTATGTACCACGTTCTGGTTTGTATGCTTCTGTGCGTGCTTCTGGCTTACCAACGTCGTGAAACGCTGATGCAAATGCACCACACAGGTCAATATTGTCCCACTGGTTTTGATTTAATACAAGCGTTATGTATTGTCCAACCACCATACGGGTGTGAACTGCCACAGTCGCCTCGCGGTGCCAAGGGGAAGCTTCGGAAACTTTATCCATGCCGAGAAAGAGCGCAGCGAATGCGAATTCGTTATGGAACCAAGTTATAAATTCTGTTTTTAAATCTGTCATATGGGGAGTATATATAACTTTAACCTAATTGTCAACCCCTAAAATATCATTGGGAGGGAGTCATCAGCATCGGGGTCGTCGTATCCACCTTCGTAACCATCCCAATCAGCGTCATCCCAATCATCTACATTAGCAGAATATAGCTTCTCATACGCCGCCATTTCGTATGTAGCGATTTCTTCTACAATCCTAATGACGACTAAGATAGATGATATAGAATCGTCTGTGGCGCCTATCTGTGCGGCGTAAGCACCTGCATAGCGCACATACGACTTCATCTCAGTCAAGGTATGCCATGAATTGATTGTCATGTGACCTTTTTCGACAAGTTCTTTAAGTGATACACAGTTCTTCATCTTGCTTTTTGCGGTGGTAGTGAAGCCTAGTTTGTCCTTGCCCGTTTCAGATATAAATTCTGCTGATACTACAGGTTCATCATCCGATTCGTATAGGGAAATAAGACCATTGCCCACACCATTATTTTCGATTGAAAAGAACACAGTTTCGCAATTATCTTCGAGATAGCGAATAAGGTTTTTCAATACACCATATAATTTAGATGTGGACATGGTGTTCTTGCGATATTCGCCGACCTGTATTAAGGACGGGAATTCAAAAATGTTAATGACACTAAAGTCTACACCATTGCCCGATGACGGGTCAACCCCAACTATATAAGTGCCTGTTGGTTTAATGCGGTCATAAAATTCTACGCCGTGGATGTCAAATATTGGTCTAACGCTTTCTAAACGTGTTGTTAATTCTGATAAGTATAACGAATCGATTAACTGTTGGTCGGAAGATAAGAATTCACATTCATACTCTTGACGCCAACGGCGTTCACCAATACGACTAATTTCTTCGCGTTTGAATTTTGCATCACGACCGGGCGGTTCGTCCCATCCAACATAAATCGGTATGTATCCATTAGAACCGGGACCACCATCAATTGAATCGGTGTTTGCTGCGCGCCATACGGACGAGTAAATATCCAAGTCACCGTTTGGTGTGGATGTCATAATACAGCTACCACCCGTTGAAAGGGTAGGTGATATTGATGTCCAAAATTCGTTTTGAATATTTGGTTTAACGAAAGCGAATTCGTCAAGGAATAATAATGAAATAGACATACCACGACCAGAGTTTTCTGATGTAGCGGTTGACACGATACGCGAACCATTATCAAAAGCAATTTCGTGCTTGTTCCAACCATCGTCTTTAACGCCAGCTTTCAACCAGAAAGGAAGTTCTTCATATGCATAACGAATACGCAAAATCATTTCCATGGCGTTGTCGTTTTTGTTAGCGGCGATAAGAATGGTCTTATCTTTATTGTACATCGCGAACCACAATAAGTATGCGGCGGATGTAACAGACTTACCCGTTTGGCGAGCTGATAATACAACAGTGTAGCGCCCAGCCTGATAAGCTCGAATCATCTTTTCTTGATAAGGATATAAATCAAATTTGACTTTACCTTTTGTTGGATGTTGAACGAAAACATATTTCTTAATAAAATAAACAGGGTCACGCTTACACTTCGCAGATTCAAGTATCTGCTCCATTGTATATTCTACGCGGGTGTGTGCGGTTCTTAATCGTTCGTTTTGTTTTCTTGCCATGATATCATCCTTGATATAATTGACTTAGTCACTATCGGTTTTTATGTCTGGTATATTAAATATTGTTTGATTAATTGATTTCTTAGGCAAGGGTATAGTGTATCGTTCTACTATTCGTACTGGTGTGAAACCACTTATACCTTCGATTGCAGCATCATACATCCTATTAAATAAAGTAGAACCCTGACCCGCCGACGTTGATGTTATAATACATCTACCGCCAGTTACAATGGTAGGCACGCACGATTCCCAAAATTCATTTTGAAGTTGGGGGTTAACTAATTCAAAATTCTCAATATATAATAAATCAATTGTCATACCACGACCCACTGATGGTGAAATTCCACGAGCTTGAATTCTCGTGCCGTTGTTAAATCCGATTTCAGTTTTACTGGTGTATTTTATTTTTAAGCCACCCTTCATAGTATCATGTAGATTATCAAATGCATATCTAATACGATTTAGATTATCTACCGCTAGGTCTTGTTTGTTGGCTGTTAATAAAATAGTTTTATCACTATTAAACATGGCATAATAAAAAATATACATCATAGTTATGAGCGTTGTGTCAGTCTGGCGTTCGCCTTTAAGAATAATATTCTCGCCTGAGATTAATGCATCCATATATTCCATTTGGAATACTTTCGGCTGGAATGGTATTGGTCCATACACGGGGTGCTGCATTGCCGCATGAGTTGTTATGTAGTGTAAAGCATCCTGCTTTGAAATCACCATTTCCTTTAGTAACCTTAATTGTGATAATTTATTCATAGTTGTATTTACGGTATAAATGAATTAGGTTACCAATCTATTCTTCTGGTTCGATAACGTTCCCAGCATCAATCTGGTCCATTAATTCTTGATGACTACCCATAAAGACGTTATTGTTGGTGACCTTTTTTGTAATCTTGTTTCGTGAAATGTCGTTCTTATCTTTTTCTTTTTTCTGGTTAGCCTTTTCTTTGACAGCATGTAACGCGGAATTTAACAGCTGTGTTGCTACTTCCATATTTCTTGCTTTGTATTTACCTTCAACGACTTCCGCTTCTGCGCACTGGTCTTCAAAACCTGCCATGGCAGCATCGTAAATTTCCTGAAGCTGACCTTCAATTTCTTCATCCTTTTCGTCGTACTGTTCTGTTGTGGCAAGTTCAGTACTGCGTTCCGTTTTCGTCGTTATGGTCGTACCCGGTTCGATACCAAGCGTTTCTTCTAATGGATGTTCCATTAATGTTTCAATTTCTGTTCGCTTAAAATCACTCATTGTAATCACTTTCCCACATAGTTATTAGATTAAATCCCAACGAACGAATAATTTTTTCCCTGTTCATAGTTTCCGTATACAACTCTTGTGCTGTTTTATTGGAAAATGGATGGCACAAATTCTGAGGTTGATGTATGTTTAGGTTGCCATGCCAATTATCACCATAAAACTCATACACAGTATTTATTAATTCACAATACCCATCAGCCTTGAATCTTGTTGTTGGTATCGAAAATTCGCCACCATTTTCAGCATGTTGAATTTTTATCCCTTCATTAATACTTATACCTTCTATCCACGAGATTGCCTTACTAGAATACGTACTAGAGTTTGCACAACACAAGCACCCATATCCCCTTAGATGATTATGTGCTGTTTGTTCAAACTCACCATGTATGGGGCATATTACAACTATCTTCTTCGTATTATGAATATATTCCAACTTAGAATAGTCATATTTGTTATTATGTTTTGCGTTTGCCCTTTCAATAAATGCATCATTGGTTATTTTTCTATTGACATCACACTTAATTCTTCCACATGTTGGACACCCTTGTCCGTTTAAATGCGCATTGGGTATTTGTTGAAATTTGCCATGGGATTGGCAAATAATATCTACTTTTGTTGAATTATTAATATACTCAACCTTATCATAACCATACACATTTCCATGTTTCTTGATTGCATTATTGATGAATTCTTCTATAGTCGATTTTCGTGGCATTATCTAAATATTCCATTTTCTGATATGACTCTCCAATTAAATCCATATTTGTCGCAAAACAATTTTGCGCTTTTCCACTTAGCCATATTGACTGACCACGTGAGTGCTTCAAAAAGTTGTGTCTTTTTAGATTTGCCACGGATGGTGGGCTTTCTGATTTGTTTTTCTGGCTTTACTTCGATAAGGTCTTGTGAAATTTTACCCGTTTTGTGGTCGATGTATTCTATATAAAAGTCTGGATAATACTTATGCACCTTACCAGTGGTTGGTTTAATATATGGGATTGCTATAATTTCAGAACCCCACTTCTTAACCTTGGTATTGTTGTCAAGGAATTTCATGAAATCTAATTCCCAAGATGAACGATACATAATCTTGCGTATATTACCAACATACTTTTCGGGGTTCTTTGGTGCAAACAAACCCTTACTATGTCCTTTGGTTTTCATTAGCTACTACCACCACCCTGCTCTGCTGCACGGCGATGTGCTGCACCATATCCCCTGTCGCCTAATGGGTCGATTGTAGTAGATAATGGTTGTCCAATTGATGTTGCTGTTGCACTAGACAATGCGCCGGTTACAGATTCAGCCGTTCCACCAACTGCACTGGCTAAACGTCCACCTACAGTGGCAGCGTTGTCTTGGATATCAGATATAAGACCAGAGGCGGAATCTTGAATATCACCCACAGCATCAGCTAAACGACCACCAGCCTGTTCGACCAAGGTCTGTTCTTCTGTAAGAGGCATTTCTGAAAGACCGCCTGCTTCATCACTTGCTGATGGACCTGCTTGGAATACAGGTTCAATGTGTCCGTTGTTTGAAATTCTTTCACCAGATATTTTGCGAATTCTTTCGATGTTAGCTTCAACTGCTAATACAGGAGTAATATGAAGTGAGTCGTATGCGAATTGAAGTTCTACTTCATTGCCCGTAGCACCCTCTGCCATATCAAAATCATCAAGATTCATGGAAAGTATCTTAGGGTTTTTATAATTATATACTGACATAAATCTACCATAGTCAAATAAATGAAATACACGAAGCTCATCTATAAGAGAAGTATTGTTGCCTTCCAGTGCGCCAAGGCTTGCAGAACTTCGATAGTCTCTACGACTACCAAGCAATCCATTATCTTCTAACATTTCATGGTTTATCATAGAACCCGTATCCAAGCCACCAAGGCGTGCAATTGGACTAACCGCTTCTAAGTATGCACTGTAGAAGTTGTGTGTGGCGTTTTTCATATCATCATGAAATCGCATCGTGATAGGTTCATATACTGTTCGTTTTGGGACACGTGACCAGAAATTATAAAAATTAACTTCTTCGTGTTCAATATTAACATTCGGTCTACCCATATTCTTAACAACAAATGCCATCTCTTCAATGATTGGTGCCCATGTTGTATATTCTTCTTTCAATGTAAATTGAAGGATGAACATAAATTTCTGCTTTGGTGCGTACTTAATTAACGACTGTGCGTAGTTTTTTGCACCACAAAGCTCTATCTTATTATCTTCATTTTGTCCTTCTGTGAATATGCCATCAGCAAGGGTTTTTAAATTTTGTAAATCTTGTACACTATTTGGAATATCCTCTAATTTATAATTTCCCTGTACTGCGCGGTCATATACGCTTTGCGCTTCGGCTGTTCCCCTATTCAAAACACCCGGATTAAACTGGCCTGCTTTTTCTGCCTGTTGAGGATTAATACCGACTTCCGAAAGAACTACGTTTGCACCAGTTGGGTCACCCGAAATACCATTGCCTATGATAGCCGCCTGTGTATCGCCACTGCGGATAGCGTTCGAGGTTTTCGCGATAGTTCTTAAACCACTAGAAATCGCGCCGTCGGCGACTTTGTTTAATAATTCAATATCACCAACTTTGCCAACAGAGTTAAAGAAATCCTTCCTTGCGTTTGATTTGGCTTGTTGTCTATTTGAGGTTTGTGGACATTTAACAACAAAGTTAAATCTTGGGTCTAGTGCCATGTAAAATACTCCTTATTTCATTGTATTTATTCATTATGTTCATGAGTGAGAAAAGGGGCATAAAGCCCCTTTCTATAAGCGTGTAAGCCCCACCGTTTAGGTGATACGACCTGCACCACCAGTTGCAACACCTTCACCTTGTCCGTAGCCGCCGATATTCTGACGTGCGTGGTCATAACGTAAAGTTGTTGTGATTAAAACTGCATCAGAAGCAGCCATGTCCAAATCAGTGTAATCCACTTGTTGGAGCCAGCAGCCTTCAATCGTCCATTTTTCAGTTACTTGGTCATTACCATCTAGCATATCAAGATAAGTAACAAACTTGTACAATGAACCTTCACCAGAAGCCGCCATCCATTGACCTTCGGCACCAGTTAACCATTGTTGTTTCTGTAGTTGTTCTTGAATAACCGCAGCCGCAGTACCCGAAACATCATCTTCAAAAGAAAGTGTAATTGGCTCGAACGTATATTTACCTGCAATCCATGCACGTGATACGTAACGGTCTAATTGAACTTCTTCAAATGATATTACAGGACGTGTCACTGTTACCGCTTGCATACTAAGAGGTTGCGAATCAACTCCGCCGCCCAAGTTAGCGAATGTTATTCTCCAGCGATTCTTTTGTCGTGGATGTAAAATACCATTACCAACGCCGGGGATTCCTATATCATTAATTGTTGACATTTATAGATACTCCTTGTCTATTAAAATTATATTTCTGCACCAGTAGCTACGATACGAATTGGAATGTAGATAAATTCAGCCGCTTTGACTGGTTTAAGTGCAACATCGATATACATTTCATTTCTATCAATTCTGTCTGGTGTGTTGTTACTTTCGTCACATACTGTAACAAAGTCGTAAAGTCCGCGTTTAACGATTAAATCTCCTAAGAAATTATCTACAACGGCTTTTAAATTGTCGCGTGTTAATGTATCATTTGGTTGGAATACAAATGACATTGTATTTCTACGCAATTGGCGTCTAACATAAGCGATTAAGCGTTCTACATTAATTCTATCTACTGCTGAAGCTGCTACCGCTGAAGTCTTCTGACCCCATACAACGAACCCTTGACCGGGGAAGTATACTAATGGGTTAATATCACCACCAGCTGCATATTGATACAATGCATCTCTGTCGCCATTATTCAATGCCAATTCAACGAATGAAGTTGGTCCGCCTAATACGCCACTTATATAACCAAGGTTGGAAATTCCTGAGATAAGACCACGGCGTAAGCCAGCTGGCGCAAACCATAAGAATGAAACATTGTCACTAAATGTGATAGTTCTAAGTGCAACACCCGATGCTGCACATGCTACAACTTTACCGTCAAGGTTAGTTGCTAATGCAGAAGGGTAATAATAAGCAATATGGTTAGTGCGTGTGCGACTTGCGCTTGCTGCCCAACCAGTTGATGGGTCTGTAATTTGACCTACATCCATATTCATTGGTGTGTCTGCGATAATCATCGCTTCTTCTTTCATGTCTACAACAAGTCCAAACATTTCATCAGTAAGTTCCCAATAACCGGGACATAAAACTAAGTTATAATCGAATGCTTCTGCGCGGATATCTTGATTTCCTGCAACAACTGCTGCCAATGCTGTAGTAATTGTGTTACGGCGCGAATCGTCGTTGGCACCTAAACTTGTAGCACTTAAAAATTCATTAGTAAATTTCATATCATCACCAGCTGCAACTAATACTGTGCCGCCTTGCGCTGCTGTATATTCACCTACAGGAGAGCCGCCAGCATCTGCTAATGAATCAAAACCAGTAAATGTGCTTGTTGCTGGTAAATCATAACCTGCACCAAATACATCTAATGCTGGTACATTATCACCAAAATATTGTGTTTCTAATGAACCAAATGAGAATGAATCCCAAATATCATCTGTTGCAACACGCGCAAGTTCTTTTAATTCTGTTGCTGTTACAGTAGTAACTGTACCGGGTGGTTGTGGAGCTGGTGGGGAACCAACAAGTACTGCTTGATTGAAGTTGATGCGCTCATTTATAAGTGCTTCCAATACAATTCTTGATTCTTCAATCTTAGCATCCCAAGATGAACGAACCGAAGTTATATCGTCGTTTAGATTTACATCTGCACGAATAACATACGCTTTGTTTCCTATCCCTAAGTATTGGTTTAATGCGAAAAGACCATATTCGTTTCTTGCATCACCGTGGTGCGCGGCGCCACTTGTATCTTCAAGGAAAGATGGTACACCATAAAGTTCGATACTTTGTTTCAAGGATGTCACAGTTCGAATAACATTATTCTCAAACGTACCTGCGGCGTCCAGTGGTGGGCTTGTATCACCCGGTTGTATTTTTTCATCTTGTGTTGCAATAAAAAACAAAGGCACTGTAGCTGCCGAAACTGGTATGAAAAAGCTCTCATCCGTGACTGTTACGCTAACGCCTGCACTAACTAATTGTGCCATGTTGTGTTCTCCTTAACTATTAATTTCTTCCACATATTGTGGTCATTAGTATTTATACCAAAGCATACAAAATATCTATTTTTGGGCTATTTAGGTTACATCTACGTCATCCAGACTGAAAACCTTCTCATATTCGATGCCTTGGCTATCCAAATCAGATATTATTTCATAAGAACCACTTACATCAGTACCTATGGCACCAATTCGAAGTAATATGTCTTTAACGTAATTTGCACGGACATCAATAGATGTAGATAGGTATATTGGCACTGTGAACCCCATTCTTGTTTGAATAAGGCGTCTATCTGCGCCCGATGGTAGGTTTTCATCAAGGCGCACATCAACCAATTCTACGGTGGTTAGTCTGGTTGTATCAAACAATTCATCCGTAGTTTGGAGTTGGACCAGTGGGTCGAATAGCGTCAAAATCTGTTCTATGATTTGTTGGTGCTGATATTGGTTACTTGCCCAAATGCCCAATTCAAATTGAGCAGTATATGGTACTGGTTGGCGCTGATAGACAACTTTCATATCATCAGGAAAAATTCCACCAGTGGGGGTGTATGTGTTGCGTTTTGTTTGTCCAATACCTTTTCTTCGCTCTGGTGCCATCTCTATCCCTGTTAGGGTGAACGCCATTATAGGTAAACGTATTGGTTTATTTTGTGTATTTTCGCTTTTGATTGCAGCAACAACCCTATCCATACTCGCGTTCTTAATTGGCACGCTAATAAGTTCGGGAGCATTATCTTCATTCCAACCAACCATGACTTGCATGCCTGCAAAAATTGCAGCAAATTGAACTATGTAACTTCTAAGTTGTTCGTCGTAATAATACGTGTCAAGCACTGTGGTAGCCATTAGCCTTCCTCACATTCATCTTTGATTCTTTCGCGACGTTGTGTTACATCACTTTCATCACCAGTTGTTGGTGATTTTACAAATTCATTAAGCAAAGGCTTAACTGGATTATACTGTGAACGTAAGTCTGTTTCCAAATATAACCATCTTCCTTTTGCGTCGGAATAACGATATAAACGAGCAGGGACATCACCAGCATTACCAACATAAATCATTCTATGATAATCTTTATTCTTAGGATTGGTGGGGAATTCCACCGCTTCCGTAAATGGTGCGTTGTTTGGCGGCATAGCATCTTCTACGTATATAACAGTAGGATTCAATCCTACTTTTGTAATTGCAATACCGTGCGAGGCGGCTTCCGCTATTTCTTCTTCTTCAAATTGGCGAACCTTACTTGATGCTTCGGCGCCACGTTGTGGCACAGCGTCGCGTGCTTCGGCTTCTATGACCTTACTAACATCGAAATAGTCTTGGTAGATAGTGCTATTACCATCTTCGCCTTCAACCAACCCATTTTCGTCTGGTTCAAGTTCGGCAAGTCGTCCAAAGATGCCCTGTGTTTCTTGTGAAGCGAACGCAGGTTGGGCGACTATACGCAATAACGTTGGGCGCCAGCCGGGTGTATATCCTTCCGTTGACCACGATACGTCTGTTACTTCCATCCATTTAAG